>Ga0079305_1000028_pt1 | contig 290091 bp, 287 predicted proteins | sample LMS_cellobiose_e_FD_79183 | JGI IMG/M metagenome (GOLD analysis project Ga0079305, IMG submission 79183) | Rumen-fistulated moose microbial communities from Alaska, USA - LMS_cellobiose_enrichment | ecosystem: Host-associated > Mammals > Digestive system > Stomach > Rumen fluid ... | reverse complement strand
GTCCTCGGGGCAGGCCAGCCCGCTCGCGAGCGTGACGCCCCAGTCTTCGCAGCGCAGCAGCCCCGGCCCCGCCAGCTCGGCGCGGCTCACGTTCTTGCAGCCGCTGATGAGAGCCGCCGCGAGCGTCGTCGGCGCCGCGAAGAGCTCGCGCACGCCGCGCTTGGGGTCGCAGCGCCCCGCGCTCATCACGCAGACGCTGTCGCAGAGCCGGTACACCTCGTCGCGATCGTGCGACACGAAGACGGCCCCGCCCGAGAAGCCCCGCAGCGTGTCGGCGAGCTCCAGCTCCAGCTGCCAGCGAAGGTAGCCGTCGAGCGCCGAGAAGGGCTCGTCCAGGCAGATGAGCTCGGGGTCGTTGGCGAGGATGCGCGCCATGGCGCAGCGCTGCTGCTGCCCGCCCGACAGCTCGGCGGGCAGATGGTCCTCGAGCCCCTCGAGCCGCATGATCTTGATCTGCTCGCGTGCGCGCGCCAGCCGCTCGGCGCGGGACGCCCCGCAGGCACCCGCAATCACGTTCTGTAGCACGGTCATCGTGGGAAAGAGCGCATAGCTCTGAAAGAGATAGCCCACCCGGCGCTGCTGCGGAGGCAGGTCGATGCCCTCCTCGGAGTCGAAGAGCACGCGCTCTCCCAGCGTGATGCGTCCGCGATCGGGGCGCAGCACGCCGGCGATGCACCGAAGCGTCATCGACTTCCCGCAGCCCGAGGGACCGAGCAGCGCCAACGTCTCGCCCGCGCCGGCCACCTCGAAGGCCACGCGCAGGTCGAAGCCCGCCAGGTGCTTCTCGATATCGACGGAAAGACCGCTCATGAAGCCTCCCTTCCCTCACGTCCCAAGCGCGAGCGCCGCTCGAAGAGGTTCATGGCAATGAGCACCACGGCCGACATCGCGAGGTTCACGAGCACCCACCGCACGGCGCCGGCGTCGTCGCCCGTCCGCCAAAGCTGGTAGACCGTCGTGGAGACCGTCGCCGTGACGCCCGGTGTGTAGCCGCACAGCATGGAGGTGGCGCCATACTCGCCAAGGGCCCGCGCGAACGCCAGCACGGCGCCCGCGACGATGCCGCCGCGGCAGCACGGCAGCTTGAGGCACCAGAACACCCACGGCTCGGATTTGCCGAGCGTGCGGGCGGCGTCCGCGAGGTCGTGATCGAAGCTCTCGAACGCGCCGCGCGCGGTGCGGTACATGAGCGGGAAGCTCACCACGACGGTGGCGAAGACGGCGGCATACCATGCCATCGTCAGCTTGATGCCGAAGACGTCCATAACCCAGGCGCCCACGGGACGTCGGGGCCCGAGCGCGATGAGCAGCAGGTAGCCCACCACGGTCGGCGGCAGCACGAGCGGCAGGGTGAGGATGACATCGAGGATGCCCTTCACCACGCGCGGCGCGCGGGCCACCACATTAGCGAGCGCTATGCCCAGGAAGAAGACGACCACCGTGGATGCGGCGGCGATCCTCAGCGAATTTATCATCGGATACCAATCCACGTCGCGCTCCTCTGCTCGAAGGGTCGGGAGCAGGGCATCTCGAACGGCCTGCCCTGCAAGGCGTCGAACGCCGCGTGCCACGCTACTCGGCAAGCGGCGTGAAGCCGACCTCCTCGAAGCAGGCGCTCACATCGGGGGTCCCGAGGAACTCGAGGAACGCGACGGCCTCGTCATGATGCGGCGCTTCCTTGAGAACGGCAGCGGGGTAGACCACCCGCCCGCACATCTCCTCGACGGCCTCATCGACCATCTCGAGCCCGGCGGACGTGGCATCGGTCTTGTAGATGATGCCGCAATCCACAGCAGCCTCGGCCACCTGCGCGGTGACCTCCTTCACGTTGGTTCCGTAGCTGATGCAGCCGGCCTGGGCGAGCTCTTCTTCATCGAGCCCGTAGTAGGCGAGTATCTTCTGGGCGTACTGGCCCACGGGCACGTCGGAGTTGCCCATGGCCAGCAGCAGGTCGTGATCGCGCAGATGCTCGGCAAGCTGGTCGAAGCTTTCGATGGAGCGGGGGTTGCCCGACGGCACGCAGAGCGTGACCTTGTTCTCGAGGATATCGATGCGCGTCGCGTGGTCGATGAGGTCGAGACCCTCCTCGTGGTCCTTCTCCGCCTCGGCATCGAGCTGGTTCATCTGCCGCTGGCCGGCCGAGATGAACAGGTCGCAGGCGGCGCCCTCCGCGATCTGGGTCTTGAGCGTGCCCGATGAGTCGAAATTGAAGGAGAGCTCGATGCCGGAGTTGACGCTCCGATAGAGCTCGCCCGCCTTGGTGAGCGATTCGGTCATCGAGGCGGCCGCGAACACGATGAGCGTTGTGGACGCGCTCTCCGGGGCGATGGTGCCGGTCGCGGAGGCATCTTCCGCATCGCTGCCGCCCGTGTCGCCACCGCATGCCGCGAGGCCGCAGGCGGCGGCTCCCGCTAGGGCCGCCATGAACGAACGCCTGGTCAGATTCGTGCCGGTGGTGCTGGTGTTACCGAACATACCTATCCTCGTTTCTCGCGCTATCTTTCGGTCCCAATACCGCCTGGGGACCATATGCCGCTCTGTGAGCACGGCTGCATGCTGGTTGCACGCCTCCTATCCGTGCGGCCGCTGCGGGCGAAGCTCGGCGCGGCAGCGGATCATCTGCGCCGCGATGGAGACGGCGATCTCCGCCGGCGTCACGGCCAGGATGTCCTCGCCGATGGGGAGATGGACCGCATCAGCCCATGCGGCGGCGACCCCGCGTTCCTCAAGCGACTGCCGGGCGAAGGCCGCCTTGCGTCGACTGCCGATGCAGCCTACGTAGGCGGGGCGTGCGCCGCTCACCTGCTCGAGCACGTCGATATCGGCGGCGTGCCCGTGGGTGAGCACCACCACGTAGTCGCGGCGCGTGACCTTGAGGTGGCTCCCGATATCCTCGAAGTCTCCGCAGATCACGCGCTCAGCCGTGGGAAAGCGCGCAGGCCGAGCCATCTCGGCGCGGTCGTCGAACACCACCACGCGGAAACCCACGCTCGTGAGCACGGGTGCAAGCGCTGCCCCCACGTGCCCTGCTCCGAACAGGAAGGCAACCGGGTCGGGGCCGAGCGGCTCGACGTAGGTGCATGCGTTCTCATCCCAGCGCGGGGAGTCGGCCACCGCACGCGGGTCATCCTCATCCAGCTCATCCACCCCTGCAACTTCGAGTTCGACGGCCGCAGGGTAGGCCCAGCGCTCGGTGAGCACGAACGATTCCTCCGCAGCAAGCCGCGATAAGATCTCATCGCGCAGGAAGCGAGCCTCCTGCTCGGGCGCGCGCGAGACCCGCACCGCGATGAGCGCGTCGCCACCGCAGGCCATGCCCGTCAGCTCGTGGGTGAGCCACTCGAGGGAGCCGTCCTGCTCCCCCGCCATCACGCGGGCGGCGCGCTCCTGAGCCATCTGCTCCACACGCCCTCCTCCCACGGTGCCGATGAAGCTGCCGTCCTCGAGCAGCGCCATGCGCGCGCCGGCGTGGCGCGGCATCGAGCCGTGCGTATCCAGGACGGATGCGAGCACGTAGCGGCGCCCCACCTCGCACTCGGAAAGCAGGCGACGCACGAACTGGGCGTCCCTCATGGTCTCGTGCGAATCGGTCATGTCTCTACCCCTTCAGCCTTCCCGACAGACGCAGCAGCGCCTCGAGCACGCCGCCGGCCACGGCGCGCGCCTTATCCGAGCATGTGCAGCAGTGCCCCGGCTTGCAACGCGGGTCGATGTCGCCCGCCTTCATGCCGCGCGTCACGGGACAGCCCTCCTGGAGCAGCCCGCGCAGCACGCCGTCGATGGTGGCGAGCAGTGGCTGACCTGCCACCATCCCCACGACGTCGCCCGCGCTCACACGATCGCCGATCTCGGCCCGAGGCTCGAAGAGGCCGTCGGCAGGTGCGCGCAGCACGCGGTCGGTGGTGTGGCCGCCGATGTTGCCGGGCACGCCCGTGTTGGGGATGGGCGAGCCGGACATGATGACGCGCCCCAAGTAGTGGCCGCGCTTGGTCTCCACGGCTGCATGGCAGTCGGCGGAGGCGTCGTCGCCGGCGCGAAATCCCGGTCCCACGCCGATGACGATGGGCGCCATGTCGCGCGTTGTTCCGAGATTGCGCTTGGCGACGATCGCATCGACCACGGCGTCCGGTGCAAGCTGGGGAATGCTCGTCCCCTCAGGGTCGACGAGCAGCGCGATCTCTCCTGCGGCTGCCACGCGGGCGGCTTCGTCCGCATCGGCGCAACGCCTGCCGCGCACGTCCTCGACCTGCGTCTCGCCAAGCCGAATGGCCTCCGAGAAGCACACGGTGCGACGGACTGCCGTGGGCACGGCCACGTCGAGCATCACGATGCTCGCACCGGCCCGGAACAGCCGCAGCGCGATGCCCGAGGCGAGATCACCCGCTCCCCTGATGACGACCAGCATCTCCTCTCCCTTCCCGACTATGGCGCGCTTGGGTGTATCAACCCTACCGTTATATTTTTAAATATGCAACGGTGGCGTGCGTGCATCCTTTCGCCCATAGGCCATGGCTCATGTCCTATGCTATGCTTTGGTCACCTCACAGCATATTACTTTTTGTAAGGGAGCAAGATGAATTTTCTTGATTTGCTCCGAACGGACTCTGGAATCGTCTCAGTGGTCGGCAGCGGAGGCAAATCCACGCTTGTCACCGAGCTGGCGCGGGCGCTCCCGACCACGGTGATCGTGGCGACCACGACGCATATGCTACCGCCGGCGAATCTGCCGCTGCTCGTCGATGCCGAAGAACGGGAGATAGCGGAGGGGCTGATGCGCCATCGCGCGCTCTGCGTGGGCGCGTGGGCGGATGAACCGGGGGGCAAGCTATGCGCTCCAGCCTTGGGTTTCCCCAACCTTTCCGCCCTTGCGGACCATGTGCTCGTCGAGGCTGACGGAGCGCGGAGGATGCCGCTGAAGGCGCATGCGGAATACGAGCCGGTCATTCCTGCAGACAGCGCTCAGACGATACAGCTCGTGGGCGCCTCGGGGTTCGGTAGGCCCGTGGGAGAGGTCGTCCATCGAGCGGAGCTCTTCTGCAAGCTCGTCGGTTGCACGACGGATGACGTGTGCACGCCCGAACTTGCCGCCGAGGCCATGGCTAAGGAGCACGCGAGCGGTATCGTGCATGCCGACATCGTGGTGGTGAACCAGGTCGATGATGAGGGTGCACGCGCGCTTGCTGCCCGATTCGCCCGAGCGCTGCGAACCCACGGGGATGATGTGGGCGTGATGGCGGGCTCGGTGCGCGCCAGACGCCTTGAGCGCCTCTGAGATCGCCGCTTCGTGCGCTCATCCCGCTGGATGCAACGGCACTGCGTACACAAAATGTCGAGCGGCAGATGACGGGGGTTAAAGAGCTCCAGCGCTTGCAGCCTACGAAAAACGCACCTGATCAGCATACGTCAGCAGATTAGGAGGCCGACGTCCATCCTTTGCAGCGATGATATTATGCGCCACGGCCATGCCCATGTGGTAATTTGCCTCGTAGGTTGCCGAACCAATGTGCGGCGTCACCAGCACGTTGGGAAGTTCGAAGAGCGCAGACGGGTTGGGAGGTTCCTTGTCGGGAACATCGGTGGCATATCCCGCGAGCTGGCCGGCCAGAAGAGCCTTCTCGAGTGCTTGAGACCTCACTATTCCTGCACGTGCTGTATTCACCAGAACAGCCTCCTTCTTCATAAGGCGCAGTTCCTTGGCACCGATGAGGTTCTTCGTAGCTGAAGTCAGCGGGGCGTGGATGCTGATGATGTCAGCTCTGGAAATGAGGTCATTCAGGCTCGTGTAGAGCAGGCCGACGGCAGCAGCCTCATTGCGTTGAACTATGTCGTTTCCGATGATGTCCATCCCGAAGCCCATCGCCCGGCGTGCAACGGCCATGCCAATATCTCCGACGCCTATGATTCCAATGGTCTTACCAAACAAGCTACGTCCGCAGGCCTTCTCCCATACGCCGGAACGCAGGCTGTTTACGCTCTGGGTGATTTTACGCTCCAGATCGAGGATGAGCCCGAAAGTAAGATCCGCCGTCTCCTCGGCGTTGGCTCCAGGAGTGTTAGCTACCATGATCCCGGCCTCAAGAGCATCGCGAAAGTCGATGCCATCGATGCCGGCGCCATGGCGCACAATCAGCTTGAGCTTTTTAAGGCGCCTCATGGTTGAGGCATTCAAGCGGTCGTTACCCAGCACCAGCACATCGGCGTCAGCGGCAAAATCCACAATCTCCTGAGGTCGAAGGGGACGTCCGTAGGGGTTGATGCGCACCTCGCAACCGGCATCCTCTAGGTATTCCACCGGCTCATGGCGAAATACCCCAAATGTCGCGGCACACGACGCGACAACCCACTTCTCCGACATTCTGAAACCTCCTCCTCCACTCGAAAGAGGCCAGCGAACGACGGCCGAGAAGTCCCTCGATGTGGCAGCAACGTGCAGATGCTCTGGCATCTAAGTATCACCGTATCATCTGCTCGGGCGCAAACCCCAAAATACACAGAAGAACCCGGACGCAGCATGAAGGGCTTGGCAGGCGCCATGCTGTGGGCCTGTTTGCCTGGTCAGCCCCTTGAACACGACCGTTAACGAGAGAGCGGAAGTCCGCCGGGCATCATGCAAGGGCGCTTGGGGGGGTTCGGCTGTGCCAAGGACGTCGGAGCTAGAGCGATTCCCACGCGACGTTGATGGGTATCACCATGCAGCCTTACCACTCCGAAATCGTTCCATCGTAGTTCTTCCAGCTGGGATTGGTCCAAACCAGACCCTCGGCGGCCACCCTCTCTATCTTCTCCTCGTCCATGACCAATCCAAGGCCAGGCTCGGAGGGAATGTCCACATAGCCATCCCGGTACTCGAAGATCTCCTTGTTTTTAACGAAGTCGAGAAGATCGAAGCCCTGGTTGTAGTGGATGCCCAGGCTCTGCTCCTGAATGAATACGTTCGGAGAGCAGCAGTCCACCTGAAGCGTTGCTGCCAGCGCCACGGGGCCATAGGGAGCATGCGGCGCAGCGGCGAGGTCGTAAGCCTCAGCCATCGCGATGATCTTTCGAGTCTCAAGAACTCCCCCGCAGAGGGCGACATCAGGCTGGATGACATCGACCGCGCCCTGCTGAAAGAGGCGCTTGTACTCCCAACGCGAGTACAGACGCTCGCCTGTAGCAATGGGAATGCACACGGCATCGGCGATCTCTTGGAAGCTCTCCCAGTTCTCCGGCAGGACGGGTTCTTCGATGAACATCAGATGGTAGGGTTCGAGCGCCTTGGCAAGCACTTTCGCCATGGGCCTGTGAACTCGACCGTGAAAGTCAACTCCTATGGCAAGCTGGTCTCCCACCGCCTCACGGATGGAGACGACGCGATCCACCACAGCTTGGACCTTGTCATACGTGTCGACGTAATGGAGTTCCTCTGTGGCGTTCATCTTGATCGCCTTGAAGCCCTGAGATGCGCGCTCGCGCGCCTGATCGGCGACGTCAGAGGGACGATCTCCCCCAATCCATGAATAGACACGGATGCGATCTCTGACTACACCGCCCAAAAGCTCATAGACGGGGACACCGAACGCCTTGCCTTTGATATCCCACAACGCCATCTCAAGACCCGATATAACCGTCCCGTTGATGGGACCCCCACGGAAAAAGGAGCGGTGGAGCTCCTGCCAGATGCGCTCTATTTCGAACGGGTTGCGACCGATGATGCGCTCGGCCAACTCCTCGGCCCCCGCAACGACGGTTCTGGTCTTCGTACCCGAGATCATCTCGCCCCAACCGTCGATTCCCTCGTCGGTGGTGACCTTGCAAAAGATCCAGCGCGGTTTGATCTGGTAGATCTTAACCCCAGTTATCTTCATCTCTTTCGGTGCCTTTCTCGAAGTGTCGGGACGCGCTCTATGCACCGCGCCCCGACGCTACCGTGCGAACTCCAGTTAGCAGCTACTCGTCGTACTTGGAAGCATAGGCATCGATCTTGGACATGGTGATCTTCCTCTCGACGAGATACCAGACGGCGATGAAAACCACGACCAAGATAGGCACCGCAATGATTGCGTGCTCAGAGATGCAGCTCCAGAAAATGATTGCGGTCTGGGTGAGCGAGGGGCCCGCCATGGAAGCGATTTGACCGTCGAAGGCCAGGCCTGTCGACTGGGCAAGCTCGGTCATGTAGGGCGCGGCGAACGTGCCAGCATACAGAATCGCGGACATCACGGGAATGGCGATGAGGATCGACCGGAATACATTGCCGCGGCAGAGGGCGACGATAAGAGCCACGCGGAAGGTGACGACGGCAAGGTCGGCGAGGGGCATCATGCGGTTGCCCGGCAGGACGAATGCAAGCAGGATGGTGACGGGAATCATGATGAGGGCGGTGGTGATGACCTCGGGGTTACCCACGACGACAGCGGCATCAAGACCGATGGACAGGGCGCGGCCGCCAAAACGCTCAGAGGTGAACTTCTGCGCAGCAGCCGAAATGGGCATGAGGCCCTCGACAAACATCGCCGTCATTTTAGGCATGAGCACCATGACCGCAGCAACGTTGATGCCCGTCAAGAAAATCTGATCAACGGGGAAGAGCGCCAGCGCGCCCATGGCGCAGCCGAGAATGAAGCCGAGCATCATGGGATCGCCGAAGATTCCCAGGTACTTCTGGACATTCTTGATGGAAAAATTCACCTTGTTGAGTCCGGGGATGCGGTCGATCAGCCAGTTGAGCGGCGCGGCGATGATGATGGAGGAGGTATAGGAAATCGTTGGAAGCGTCACATCGGGAATGCCGAAAAAGTGCCCTATGAGCGGCTGGGTCCAGTCTGCGAACTTGAGAGTCATGACTGCGGTGATAGCCGTAGCTACAAGCGCCCACACGATGCTCTGGGTCACGAAGAACACTAGAATGCCCACGATCATCATATGATGGTAGTTCCAGATATCGACATCCATGGTATTGGTCTTCCCGAGAACGAGCATCAGTATGTTGATACCGAGTATCTCGAAAGCGAGAAAGGCGACGATCGGCGACGCCCAGGTGACCGCGGAGATGGCACCCCAGCCCACGTCGGTGACATCGAGGTTGAGACCGAAGTTGGTGACCATGGCGGCTGCGGCAGGGCTCACCGCCGACTTCAGAAGGTTCACGAGCAGGTTGATGCCCACGAACCCGCAGGTGATGGTAATGCCGCTCTTGAATGCCTTGGAAATAGACAGGCGGAAGATGAGCCCGAGAATCGTGATGATAATCGGCAGCATGACGTACGCGCCCGCGTTGATGAAGGCTTGGAATACTGCAAATGCGCCGTTGATGAAGACTTCCATTCTTTTCCTCCCTCGTTTTCTCCGTCAGGTCCTATTCCTGCGCCCTCAGGGTACGGACGATCTCGTCGAGCGTGGCCTCCTCGTTGATGCCCGTAAGGAGCGAGATGGCCATGATGCAGGGGGTCGTTACATCGGGATCGCTGAACTTGCCCGAAGTGACCACGAGATCATAATCGTTGGCCTTGTCATGTAGCTCGAGCATCTTGCACTGGCTGACCTGAATGTCAACACCGTGCTCCGCGCAATACTCTTTGATTTTCGCAGCGACCACTGTAGAGGTGGCGACTCCGTTACCGCACGCAATAAGAACGCGCTTGCTTGCCATGTCTTTCTCCTTTTCGGTCGTTGGTTGTTTTCCTGCACGCGTGGATGCGTGCGTCGATCCTGATGATTGGATTCCTCACATAAGAGTCGGTTCCACAAGTGCAAATGCCTCATCTTCGTCCTGAGAGGCGAGAAGCCTGCCTACAAGTTCTTGATCCCGGACAAGGGCGACGACCTTTTGAAGCATGTCAAGATGAGCATGGGGCTCGGTAAGGGCGAGCATAACCACGACGGAGACTTTGCAGCTGCTATTCGGGTCGTCCATTTTGCGCCAGTCAACAGGGTGCGCGAGGACGCCGACGCATAGAGCCCCGCTGATGACATGCTCAATGTCGCAGTGCGGAATGGCCACATTGAGCCCTCCCATGTCGAGGGCAGTGGGATAGCTTGCCTCGCGATCGATGACTGCCTGCGCAAAACTATCCTTTACGCATCCCTGCTCAAAAAGGACGGATGCCAGACGACGCTCGACATCCTCGCTGTTCAGGCCATCCTCCGTAATTCGAACGACGAGCGTGCTGTCAAATCTGAGATTTCCCATCTCTTCTCCCCCGATTCTCCGTATCGTGCGGCTAGCACGTGATGTCCAAGCGCGAGCTACCAAGCAACAGCCGCTTCGAGTCGCTTGATGGACTCGGAAAGCCCGCGTGCGTTGCACCTCAGAATGTCTTCGGGCTTGAAGATGCCCGAAGCGATTCCCGCATAGGTTGCCCCAGCATCGAAGAAGGACTGGACGTTGGAAACATCCACTCCGCCGACCGCCATGAGGGGGAGTTTGCCCAAGGGGGCTTGCACTGCTTTGAAGTAGCCAGGGCCGAGTTGCCCCGCCGGGAACACCTTGATGATATCGGCGCCCATACAGGCCATCTGCTGAATCTCGGAGGGGCTGAATGCGGCGGGGACGGCAACGATGCCGTGCGTCCTCGCAAGATCGAAGATCTCCTGCGTGAACATGATGGGAGACAACATGAACTCTGCGCCAGCCGCGACGGCCTGACGGGCAATATCTATAGTGGTCACGGTGCCCACGCCTACACGCACTTCAGAAGCGAACTCCCTATGCACTGCAGCGATGCTCTCCATCGCATGAGGAGAATTAGAAGCTACCTCGATGGAATTGACTTTGGTGCCGACCAACTGCTCTACAACGCTCAAGACTTGGTCGGTATCGTAGCCGCGCAGAATGACCGTAACTTTGGGAAGAATGAGGCTGCTCATAGAGGCTCCCTTGTTTGCTCTACCTACAGCAAATATATTTATGTATTTTTTCAATTACAAGAAATGCTATTCGACATTATTTCCACATATTTTTGATCACCTGGATCTGTATGTGCTCCAGCTATTTTTTATTGGATACAATGCTTTATAGAACTCTAAGTATTTAATTTAAAAGCTGATAAAAGCCTATTATATTATATGTATTCAAACTAGATTGAATGATGTAGTTGAAGTATCTTCAGAATTAACCTATGGATGATTGATGATATGAATGGAACTTACTATGCATATTTTTTTGTTTAAACTGCATTTTTTAACATAAGTACATGATATTTCTTCATAATTTCTACATATATGACCATGCCGGTTTGGATGTCCTGCGCACTGCGGAACGCCCCGGCCAGGTATCTCCCGGTCGGGACGCTCCCTCGTGCATATGAGCCTCTGCAAAAGAGCTTTCTACCGCACGCCGGCACGCTCCTTGGCAGCCTCGATCTCGGCGAGTTGGGAAGGCGAAAGATGGATGGGCCCGTACTCGCCGCTGCTGATGGGCCTGCCGGATTTGCCGGGATCCTCGACCTCGATGAGCTTGAACTCGCCATGGCCCTCGCGCCAGTTCTCGCGCGCCACGCTGATCATGAGCTTGATGCGATTGAGCTGGTTGACCTCGGAAGCGCCCGGATCGTAGTCCACCGCGACGATGTTGCTCTCGGGATGCATCTGGCGCAGGCGCTTGATGACCGATTTGCCCACCACGTGGTTGGGCAGGCAGGCGAACGGCTGCGCGCACACGATATTGGGCGTGCCCGTCTCGATGAGCTCAACCATCTCGGCCGTGAGCAGCCAGCCCTCGCCCATGGTGTTGCACAGCGAGAGGATCTGCGCTGCCTTTCGAGAGAGATCGTAGATGTCGGGATAGGGCTCGAAGCGCGTGGTGGCCTTGAGCATCTTGTTGATGGGCGCACGGAAGCGCTCGACCAGCGCGATGCCGACGCGGTGCGTCAAGCGGCTCGTCGCCTTGGTGCCCAACTCGTCCTTCATATTGATGGCGTTGGTCATGCCAAAGAGGAAGAAGTCCACCAGGCCGGGCACGTTGGCCTCGCAGCCCTCGCCCTCGATGACCTTGACCACGTCGTTGTTGGCCGTGGGGTGGAATTTCACGAGGATCTCGCCGACCACGCCCACACGCGGCTTGGAGCGGTCGTTGGTGAGCGGAAGCTCCTCGAAGGCGTTCACCGTACGCTGGCAGAATGCGTAGAACGCCTTATTGGAGACCTTCTTGTGCATGAGCGCACGGCCCTCTGCCATGCACTCCTCGTAGAGCGCATCGGCGCTACCCGGCTCGGCCTCATAGGGACGCACGCGGTAGAGCATCTGCATGATGAGATCGCCGTAGAGCAGCGCTTGCACGGCCTTCACGAGAATCGCAGGCTTGAAGAGCGTGAATCCCGGATTCTCCTCGTCAAGGCCGCTCGCGGCGCTCACCGAGATGACGGGCACCTCGGGGTGCCCCGCATCCTTGAGCGCCTTGCGGATGAGCGCGATGTAGTTGGTGGCGCGGCACCCGCCGCCCGTCTGCGAGATGAGCACGGCGGTTCTGGAAAGGTCGTACGTGCCGCTCTCGATGGCCTCCATGATCTGACCCGTGACCAGAATCGACGGGTAGCAGATGTCGTTGTTGACGTACTTCAAGCCCGCCTCCACGGCTCCTTGGTCGACGGAGGGCAGCAGCACCACGTTGTATCCCTCGCTTTGGAGAATCTCCTTCACCAGGTCGAAGTGGATGGGAGCCATCTGCGGGACGAGGAAGGTGTAGCCCTGCTCCCGCATCTCCTTGGTAAAGCGCACCTTCTTGAACGATGAGCTCGCAGCTTCGCGGTAGATGGGCACACGGCGACTGGTATCGGTTGCGCGCGCGGCCTCGAGCGAGCCGTCGGCCATGCGCACGCCCTGCGGCTCGACCTCGCCGATCTCGCCGGCTGCCGTGGCGCGCACGAGCTCCTCGCGCTGCTCCTTGAGTGCGGCCATGAGCGAGCGGATGCGGATGCGGGCAGCGCCGAGGTTCGACACCTGGTCGATCTTGAGCACGGTGTAGATCTTGCCGGAATTCTCGAGGATCTCCTGCACCTGATCGGTCGTGAGGGCATCGAGCCCGCAGCCGAACGAGAAGAGCTGGACGAGATCGAGGTCGTGGCGCTGCGCCACGAAGCGCGCGGCACGATAGAGGCGCGAGTGATACATCCACTGGTCGACCACGCGGATGGGGCGCTCGGGCGATACCTTGTGGGCGACCGAATCCTCGGTGAACACGGCGAAGCCGAAGGAGTTCACCAGCTCGGGAATGGCATGGTTGATCTCGGGATCGTTGTGATAGGGACGGCCCGCGAGCACGATGCCGTGCGCATCATGCTCCTCGATCCACGCAAGCGCCTCGTCGCCGGCGCGGTGCATGTCGTCTTTAAAGGCGAGGTCGGCCTCCCAGGCCGCGTTCACTGCCTCGTCGATCTCGGCATGCGTGATGTGCGCGCCCCGGAACCTCCCCCTGCCCTCGGCGGCCTCGCGCTCGCGCTGCTCGGACACCAGCTCGTACAGGCGGCGCTTGAGCTCGCTCTTCTTATCGTAGGGGATGAACGGGTCCATGTACTGGACCTTCCTATTGGCGAGCTCGTCCACGTTGAGGCCGAGCGCCTGCGGGTAGCTCATGACGATGGGGCAGTTGTAATGATTGGTGGTCGCGCTGTCCTCCTGGCGCTCCCAGCGGATGCAGGGCATCCAGATGAAGTCGGGGTCCTTCTCCAGCAGGTTCTTGATATGGCCATGGGAGAGCTTGGCGGGATAGCACACGCTCTCGGAGGGCATGGACTCGATGCCCGCATCGTAGGTCTTGCTGCTCGTCTGATCGGACAGGATGACCGAGAAGCCCAGCTTGGTGAAGAACGCATGCCAGAACGGGTAGTTCTCGTACATGTTGAGGGCGCGCGGGATGCCCACGGTACCGCGCGGGGCCTCGTCGGCGGGGATGACCTCGCGCCCGAAGATGAGCTCGTTCTTATATTTGAAGAGGTTGGGCGCCTGCGGGGCGTTCTTGGCGCGCGTGCGCCCCGCGCCCCGCTCGCAGCGGTTGCCGGTGATGAAGCGGCGGCCCTCGCCGAAATCGTTGATGGTGAGCAGGCAGTTGTTCTCGCACAGGCCGCAGTGCACGCTGGTGAGCTTGACCTCGAGCCCCCTCAAGGCCTCGGCGGAGAGCACGCTCGAGACGCCGCTGGCACCGGCGCGGTCGCGGGCGAGCAGGGCGGCGCCGTACGCGCCCATGCTGCCGGCGATGTCGGGGCGGATGACGTTCTTGCCCGTGAGCAGCTCGAACGCGCGCAGCGTGGCATCGCTCATGAAGGTGCCGCCCTGCACCACGCACCACTGGCCGATCTCGTCGAAGTCACGCAGCTTGATGACCTTGAACAGGGCGTTCTTGATGACGGAGTACGACAGGCCCGAGGCCACGTCGCCGATGGTAGCGCCTTCCTTCTGCGCCTGCTTGACGCGGGAGTTCATGAAGACCGTGCAGCGGCTGCCCAAATCGACGGGCTGCTCGGCGGTGAGGGCCACGCGGGCGAACTCCTGGACGGTCATGTTCATGGAGTCGGCGAAGCTCGCGATGAACGAGCCGCAGCCCGAGGAACAGGCCTCGTTGAGCATGATGTGCTCGATGACGCCGTCCTTGACCTGCAGGCACTTCATATCCTGGCCGCCGATGTCGAGGATGAAGTTGACGTCGGGCACGAAGGCCTTGGCGCCGCGCAGGTGCGCCACGGTCTCGATCTCGCCGCTATCGGCGCGCAGCGCCTGGATGAGCAGGGCCTCGCCGTATCCGGTGGTGGTGACATGGCCGATGGTGCAGCCTTCCGGCAGCTGGGCGTAGATGTCGTTCATGATGGTCTTCGCCGTGCCGAGCACATCGCCGTTGTTGTTGTCGTACCACGTGTAGAGCAGCTGGCCCTCCTCGCCCACGACGGCGGCCTTCATGGTGGTGGAGCCCGCGTCGATGCCGATGAACACACGGCCTCGATAGGTCGCGATATCGCCCTTGGGCACCACCTGCTGGGCGTGGCGGGCGCGAAACTCCTCGAGCGCCGCCTCGTTCTCGAAGAGCGCGGGCAGGCGCGGAACCTCGCTGCCCTGAACGTCGGAAAGGTTCTCGATCAGGGTTATGACCTCGGCAAACGTGACGCGCTTCTCGCTCTCGCCCGCCAGCGCGGCCCCGGTTGCCACAAAGAGGTGGGCATTCTCGGGAACGATGATGTGCTCATCGTCGAGGCTCAGCGTGATGTAGAAGCGCTTCCGCAGCTCGGAAAGGTACTGCAGAGGGCCGCCGAGAAAGGCGACGTAGCCTCGGATGGGACGGCCGCAGGCAAGGCCCGAGACGGTCTGGTTGGCAACCGCCTGAAAGATGGAGGCGGCGATGTCTTCGGGGCGTGCGCCCTCGTTGAGGAGCGGCTGCACATCGGATTTGGCGAAGACGCCGCAGCGGCTCGCGATGGGGTGGATGCGCTCCATGCCCTTGGCGAGCTCGTTCAGACCGGAGGCATCGGTCTTGAGCAGCGACGCCATCTGGTCGATGAAGGCGCCCGTGCCGCCGGCGCAGGTGCCGTTCATGCGCTGCTCGATGCCGTTATCGAAGTAGATGATCTTGGCGTCCTCGCCGCCCAGCTCGATGGCGACGTCGGTCTGGGGGATGAGGGTCTCGACAGCGCGCTTGGAGGCGATGACCTCCTGCACGAACTCGAGGTCGAGCCACTTCGCCAGCAGCATGCCGCCCGATCCGGTGATGGAGACGCGCATGGGGGCATCGCCGACCACCGTCCGCGCGCGGACGAAGAGCTCTTTGGCCGTTGCGCGCACATCGGTGTGGTGACGCTCGTAGTTTGCATAGACAAGGCGGTTCTGCTCGTCGATGACGGCGAGCTTGACCGTGGTGGATCCCACGTCGATGCCGAGGCGCAGGGTGCGGCCCGCCGCATCGAACGCGCCCGCCGGCTTGAGCTCGGCGCCGTCGGCGATGAGTTCGAGTTCAGCGTTGTCAGTCATGGTCTTCTCCTTGGTTGAGCAGCACGGATAGTGCGAAGCGGGGAATATCGAGATCGATGGGCATGCCGTAGAGGTCGCCGGGGCGGACGAACATGAGCGCGGTCATAAGGCGCGCCATGGCGCCCACGCTCTCGTGCATGCCCCCGGTGAGCCAGCGCACGAGCACGCCCGACTCCGCCGAGATGGCGAACGATAGGTAGTAGTCGAGGAACGGCCCGATGGCGCGGGCGTCGATGCCGCTCATAGCGCGGCAGGCGATGATCTCGTGCGCCATAGATTTGATGCGCTCCACAAAGGCGGGGTCGCCGCCCTCGCCCATGAGCGGGGCGAGGTAGCTGCCGCGCTCCTTGAAGAACCGCAGCAGCTCGCTGGAACCCGGACACGGCTCGGCCGCGTCGATGGCGGCCTTGAGCTCGGGGAGGCGCACCGAGGCGAGCTGAGCCACAACGGGCCTGAGCTCCTCGATCGTCTCCCGCTCGATGGCATCCACCAGGTCGGGGATGTCGCGGTAGTGCGAATAGAACGTGCGACGCGTGACGTCGGCGCGCTCGGTGACCGCCGTCACCGTGACGCGCGAGAGATCGCCCGCAGCATCGATCTCGGCTGCAAGGGCATCTCGAAGCGCGGCGCGCGTGCGCACGGCTCTGCGATCGGTGGAAAGGACTCCCACGGGTCCTCCTCTCATTACTTCACAGCATGTGTATTATTACACAACATGAGAAAAGAACGGCCCGTGCCGGAGGTTTCCGCACGGGCATGGAAATATTCCATGACACGTTCATGAGGGTGGGATGCGTTGCAGGATGCGGTGGCGTTATCCGATCAGGCGCATGCGCACGGCATCCCTGATGTCGGCCGAGATGCCGCAGTGCTCGAGATATGCCTCCACTCTGCCGTCGAACTCGGCATCGAGGCGGTCCAGCCAGCGCCCGAGCGTCGAAGCGCGCGAATCGTAGTGCTCGCGCTCGCTGTCGGAGCAGTCCTTGTCCCAATACCTTTGGAAGAAGGGCAGCCGCATGAGGTTCACGCGCGAGGGCACGTAGCTGGAAAGCGCGTCCCAGCGATCGCACCCGCAGAGCAGCAGGATGAGCGTGGCGAGAATGCCCGTGCGGTCTTTGCCCACCGCGCAGTGGAAGAGCACGCAGCCCTCGGGCGCTGCGGAGATGAACTCGAAGATGCTCCGCCAGGCATCGACGTTCTCGAACATCGTGTCGTACACCCAAGCCACCGACGTGGTCTCCTGCATGTCGGTTTGCGCTATGTTCACCCTGAAGGGGGAGATGTTGGCCGTCACCACGTCGTGGCCGAGAAAGGCATCGGGCCGGTCGGACACCTCCTGATCGCCGCGCAGGTCGAGCACGGTGCGCACGCCGTACTTGCGCAGGAACGCCACATCGGAGCGCGTTGCCGCCGAGAGGGAGTCGGAGCGTATGAAGCGGCGAAAGCGCGTCTGGCCGCCGCCTGCGATGGGGAATCCTCCCAGCTCGCGCGCATTGGCCACGCCCTCGAGCGGCAAGCGCTGCCAGTTGAGTTCCCAGGGCTCGGCCATCGCATCCTCCTCGCTGTTGTATGGTTTTACGCAGAATAGGATAGCAAACCGTGGCGTAAGGCCCGCCGATGGAGCATACTTGACTATATGATTACCTCATTTTCCGAGCTCGGGTTGAACGAGCAGATCCTCGCCGGGGTTGCATCCCTCGGCTTCACAGAGCCCACCCCCGTCCAAGCGCAGGCGATCCCCCTCGTGCTCGAGGGGCGCGACCTCGTGGCCTCCGCGCAAACCGGAACGGGCAAGACCGCTGCGTTCACGCTGCCGGTGCTGCAGCTCATCGCGGCCATCGGAACAGAGCGGGCGGCGCAGGCGAATTCCGCCGATGCCGTCGCGCAGCAGGTCGCAGCCGACGAGGTCCCCAGCGCCGATCAGGGTGCGCCAAAACGGAGACGCCGCCGCAGGCGCCGCAGGGGGACGGGAGCGGCGGATGCCGCAGGCATAGCCGAGGCCGCAAAGGGCTACGGCCCCTATGCGCTCGTGGTGACCCCCACGCGCGAACTTGCCCAGCAGATCGAAGACGTCACCTCGGCGGTGTGCGAGAAAACAGGCCAGCGCGCCGTCATCGTCATCGGCGGCGAGCGCTTCGATCGCCAGCTCAAGGGCCTCGCAGCCGGCTGCGACCTGCTCGTCGCCACGCCGGGACGCCTCATCGACCTGATGGAGCGTCGGGCCGTCGATCTCTCCCAGGTGCGCGTGCTCGTGCTCGACGAGGCCGATCGCATGCTCGACATGGGCTTCTGGCCCAGCGTGCGCCGCATCGTGCACGCCCTGCCCAAGAGGCGCCAGACGCTGTTCTTCTCGGCCACCATCCCGCCCAGCATCAAAGGCACCATCGATGCCATGCTGCATGACCCTGCGTTTGTGGAGATCGCCCGCATCGGCGAGACCGCCGCAACCGTGGAGGAGCACCTCTGCCCCGTCACGCAGGGCCAGAAGGTGCTGCTTTTGCGCGATATCCTGGGTACCGGCGGCACCGAGCAGGCGGGCGCGCTCGATCGCGTGCTCGTGTTCTGCCGAACCAAGCAGCGCGTGGACGACGTGAAGCGCGCCCTCTCGGCCGCAGGCGTCGAGGTTGCCGAGATGCATGCGGATCGCACCCAGAAGGCGCGCGTCAAAGCGCTCGAGCGGTTCCGCGCGGGAACGGTGCGCGTGCTCGTGGCTACCGACATCATGAGCCGGGGTATCGACGTGAGCGGCATCGACGCCGTCGTCAATTTCGATGTGCCGCTCGACCCCGAGGATTACGTGCACCGCATCGGGCGCACGGGCCGCGCGGGCGCCACCGGGCATGCCTACACCTTCGTCGCACCCGACGAGCTCACGCCGCTGCGCGAGATCGAGTATTTCACCGGCAAGCTCATCCCCCTGTGGGATCAACCCGGGTTTGCCTACGATGCCAACCGCATCGTGCCCAGCGCAACGCGATCGACCGTGAAGCCCAAGCGCGTCATGTTCGCGGGATCGAAGATGCGCGGACGCGGGCCGTCGCGGGGTTTCGGGCGACGATAGCAGACGCTTTGCATCTCCTCCGCATGGATGAGCGCTACACTTATGCGAGCAGCAATCGCAAAGCGTCCCCGGAGGTCCCATGATCGAGCTCCTCGGCATGTTCGTGCTCGCCCTCTCCCCCATCATCTGGCTGGTCATCGGCCTATGCATCCTCAAGCTGGAGGCATATCAGGCGAGTCTCGGCGCGTTTCTCATCGCCGCTGCGGTTGCGCTTATCGCCTGGCAGATGCCTCCCGTGCACATGGCGACCGCCGCAGCCGAGGGTTTTGCGATGGCGCTCTGGCCCATCATCGTCGTCATCATCGCTGCCGTCTTCACCTACAACCTCACCGTGCACACCGGCGCCATGGAGACGATCAAGCACATGCTCTGCTCGGTTTCGGCAGACCGACGCGTGCTCGTGCTGCTCATCGCATGGTGCTTCGGCAACTTCCTCGAGGGGATGGCGGGCTTCGGCACGGCGGTCGCCATTCCGGCCAGCATGCTCGTGACGCTCGGGCTCAACCCGGTGACCTCGATCCTCGCCTGCCTCATCGCCAACGGCGTTCCCACGATGTTCGGGTCAATTGGCATCCCCACCACCACGCTCGCCGCAGCCACGGGCCTCGATGTCGTGCAGCTCGCCTTCACGCAGTCCCTGCAGGCGCTGCCCTTCACCTTGGCCTGTCCCGTCCTCATCGTCATGCTCGTGGGCGGCGGACCCCGCGCTCTGCGCGGCGCGCTGCCTGTCACCCTCATCGCGGGCCTGTCGTTCGCCATGCCCGAGGTGCTGACCGCTCGCTTCATCGGCGCCGACCTGCCCGATGTGGTGGGCGGCATCTGCGCGCTTGTGGCGACGTTCGCGTTCGCGCTCTCCACGAAGGGCCGTGCCGTCCCCGACGAATACCGCATGGGGGCGGTCCGCGGCGACAAGCCCATCGGCGGGCTCGAGGCCCTGCGCGCTTGGGCGCCGTTCCTGCTGATCTTCGTGGTGCTCGTTCTCACGAGCAAGCTCGTGCCGGCCATCAACGGGCCTCTTTCGGCGTTCAAGACCACGGTCAACATCTATGCGGGCGATCCGGACGCCACGCTCACCTTCTCGTGGGTGAACACCCCCGGCGTGCTGATCCTTCTCTGCGGCATCGCAGGCGGCATCATCCAAGCGTGCCCGCCTGCGGAGATGGCGGCGGTTCTCGGCAAAACCTGCAGGCAGATGAGCAAGACCGTGGTCACTATGCTCGGCGTGCTCGCCTGCGCCAAGATCATGGACTACTCGGGCATGATCGCGAGCATCGCGGCGTTTTTCGTAGGCACGCTGGGCGATTTCTATCCGTTGGTCGCGCCCCTGCTGGGCGCGCTCGGCACCTTCGTGACCGGCTCGGGAACCTCGAGCGAGGTGCTGTTCGGCAATGTGCAGGTGCAGGCTGCGCATTCGATCGGCGCAGACCCAACCTGGCTTGCGGCGTCCAATTCGCTCGGCGTCAGCGCGGGCAAGATGATCTCGCCGCAGAACATCGCCATCGGCTGCGCCGCGTGCAACCTCACCGGCAAGGAGGGAGAGATCCTGGGCCGGATAGCGCCGTACGCCTTCGCGTTCGCGCTCGGCATGTCGATCCTCGTGTTCGCGCTGGCATAGATGCGGCCGCTCACGCTGTGCCCGCCTTGCGCCCGTTTGAGTCTATTGTTCGAGACCGATGCAGCGCCGAAACCGTCTCGAATAATCGACTCAGATGAACCACGAGATCGCGCGGCGAAACGATTCGGCACGTTAGACCCTCCCATCGTTTTCTCCTGAGAACGATCCTGTAGCCTCAGCTTAACATGCTTAAATCGAGAGCGGCCGGCTTGGTGACAGGCTTTCTGTCGTAACAGAGCGAAGCAGGGTAAACTGCGCCGCCTGGATTGCGGTGCCGGCTTTTGCGAAATCCTCCAGATTCCCCTCAAAATAGAGAGATTTGCACGATTGCATTGATAGCAGTGCGATACACGCATGCTTACCTGGGCGTATTTGACACGCTTAAAGCATGGGCCTTCGCCTACTGAAAAGCTTGCACAGCTGCGCCCCGCTATCATGTCCGCACCCCGTCAAACCCGGACCTACTTCTTTCTCCGGAGCTTCAGCTCTACGTCGCTTCGTTCCTTCAGGCGCTTCTCCATCAGCTTTGCCCTCTCCTTCAATGGAAGATCCAGGTCGCCGTCCTCGAATGCCGTCCTCAGCCCATCCAGAGGCAGCAGATTCACGGCAAGGCAGAATATCGTCTTCTTTCTGCCGTCATCGTACTCCGCAAGAAGTCGGTCGAGGATCTGGCGCTTCTCAACCTGCTCCGCCTTATAGGCCTCTTCGCCCATCAGCTGGATTTTCTCCATGTCGGCTTTCTGGTTCCTGTGGGTGATGAAGGAATCGAACTCGTCGATGTGCTCATAGCGCTCGCATGGATACTCGGGGCACTGAAAGCAGTACTCGGGCTCGCCATGCTCCAAGCTGCATCTGGCAATCGGGCATGACTGGTTTCCAAATCCGCAACCACCGCAGTGTCCGGAGATATTCATTGAGCACAGCTTGCAATTCAAACCGCAAAGCGAGAAATATGGGTTGTTCCTTGTGAAGCCTTTCGTCGTTCCGCTCTCAATCTCTCGATGGTTGTTGGGTCGGTGGGATGCCCTCTGCGCCTCCTGCTTTCCGACGCGCGACGGCAGTGCCGCTTCCCGCGCACCTCGGGACATCTCGCTTTTCAATGCCGTTACGAGTATAGTAGCTGCCCTCCGCTCGGCAGCGTGGAAGATCGCCAAAGCCGCGCCAAGGGACACCGGCGATGCCGATCCCGCTCATCGCAAAGCCTCCTTACTGGCGGAATGGGGACGCTGAGCACGGCTGGAACCGTCCGCCTCCCAAATCCCCTTGAATTTTAAAGTTATGCACGGTTGTATTGACGGGGGGACAATACGCGAACATGTGTATCTGGGAATACGGGATGCGCTTGGCCCGCAGGCCTTCGCTCAACCGTGCATAACTTTAAAATTCAAGGGGATTCTGGAAGGACGGGCTGGTTTTGAGCATCCTGCTTCAGAAATGGTCATACATAAAGAGTGCTCGTTTTCAGCAACCAACCATGAGCGCAACGTGTCGCATGCGGATGCATCAGCTTCGCGGCATGGCATACGAGCACCTTCGCCTCCAGTTTTCTGGGCCATGTAGGCATTTTCGCATGACGGCGGTGTTATCGTCTCGATATGCCTTGGAACGCCATCGTGAGCATATTGAGGTGACGAAATTTGAAAATCGGAATCGTCATGCCTTTATCCCCGACTCCAATATGACCAATCCCGCACAAATTTATACTGCCAAGGAAACGCACGAAGAACTTCACGCAGCCCTTGACGCAATCAGCAATCGAGAGCGTGAATATCTATCGTATCGTTTTGGGTTCGAGGATGATATGGAGCATCCTTTGACGGAGACATCGGAGCATTTCTTCTTGTCGGGTTTGGTTGCAAATCAAGCCTTGCGTGATCTTGGGAGAAAGATATAATATTTGCAAGGGTTGAATATATTTTATTATGTATATTTGATTCTTGCCCGGTTGAGGAGGACCTCATGGATAAAATGCTGAACAAAGGCGCTCGCACGATTCGTCGTGTTGCCCATGAGCTCTGTGGCGTTGCAGTGGGTGCCAAAATTCCGACCGTCTCGGAACTTGAAGTTCGATGCGACGCCTCCCGCGGCAATATACAAAAAGCTCTTATCGTCCTAAAGGAAACAGGAGCAGTTCATCTCGAGCCTCATGGTCAAAACGGTACTTTTTTAACAGGAATCGATTATCTTAAATTGGCTCGCACCCTTGGCACGCAACATCTGGTAGGCGTCATGCCCCTACCCTACACGCTGAGATATGAGGGGTTGGCAACGGCACTCTATACCCTCCTCAACTCGGATGGAGTTCGCGCCTTCATTACATTTCTGCGTGGCTCTGAAGCTCGTGTTCAGATGCTGTTGGACAAGCATGCGGACTACGCTGTCATGAGTCGCATGGCGTTCGACGAGTACGCCGCAAAGGGGCTGCCTATCGAGGCGGCTCTTGAATGTGCGCCGCTCAGCTATGTAGGGCAGCATGTTCTTCTATCGGCTACCCCCCAGCGCACCGACTGGACGGACGCACGGGTCGGCATCGACGATTCTTCTGCCGACCAAAGCATCCTCACGCACCGGTACTTTGCAGATACGGATGTTCAATACGTCCCCGTCCAATATATGCACATCGTTGAAATGCTGCTCTCGGGCGATATCGACGTCGGTATCTGGAATGAAGACGACATTCATGTTCACGCTTCGGACTTGGCTTCGAGAGCTCTCGAAGGCCAGGGAACCCAGGACGGCAACACGCGGGCCGTCATTGCAGTCAGGGCAGACGATCCGTTCACCCGACAGCTCGTCTGCTCGCTTGCCTCGCACAGGCAGATCGAAAAGATACAGAAGGAAGTTATGGAAGGGCGTCTTGCCGCACGCTATTAAACGAATCATGGGGAGCCGTTGATGAGTGCATTAGACGAGAGAATAGAGATACTCTCATCCTCCGGATATATCGACGAGTCCGGTCGCCGCGACATTGAGTCGATTGCCTGCATCTTGACGAGAGAGTGCGGCGTATCCCGAGACAATGAACTGCTTGGCACGCTCATAACCCATGTTGCAGCAGCTCTGAAGCGTTCCCGGGATGGCGAGCCGATCGAGCCGCTCTCCCCCGAAATTGTGGCCGATGTCAAGGCAAGCCCGATCTTTCAAGAGGCTTCGCGTATTCAGCACGAGCTTCTTAACGCGATGGAACACCGCCTCTCACAAGACGAGAAGGACTTCCTGCTCGTTCATGTGAGCGGGCTGCTTATTGCGCAGGGCGCGATGGGGGGAGGAGGTGTAAAGATATGAGGATTGCAGTTGGGGGTCTCAACAAAACGCAGATGGAAGCAGCGATTAAAAAGGCAGCTCCAGATGCTGAAGTCACGATCACGAATGACATGACGGGAGCACAGCTCATCAAGCAGGGGAAGGTTGACTACTACTTTGGGGCTTGTCATTCCGGTGGTGGAGCGGCGATTTCCATACTTATCGGTCTTTTGGGTTATCCCAAGTGTTGCATTGCATGCAAGAATGCAAGCACGCCAAGCAGAGATGAGATCAAAAGATATGTCGATGAAGGAAAGGTCGTTTTTGGTATGACAGTCGACACCATCGACCAAACAGTTCCCCTTCTTATCGAGGTTCTAGAAGATACGTAGAGGGATGATCTGCATCAGCAATGGAGTCGTGGGGGCTCCATTGCCGGGTTGACAATCAAATTGCATGCTGGCGACTGACGCCGCCGAGTAGAAAAGAAGAGGTGAGTTTCGATGGAGATATCCGCCCTGAATGTTCTTGTAATCGGCATGCTTTGTGCCGTTACATCGTTTTGCTCTCATGTTGGAATAGCGGTCTTTAACGATGGTGTAAGGCCGTTCGTTCCCGAGTTAATTGAGGGACGTATGCCTCGCCCCGAATATGGTGTTGCGGTTTTCGGACTGTGCGTTGGCTTTATTGCCTCGGTCGGCATTGGAAATGCCATCGCTACCAACCTGTTAAACCCGTGGCTTTTGTTCTTAGCGACAGACATCGTCGGTGCCTTCTGCCCAAATAAGGCGTCTGCGGTTGTTGCTGGTGCTGCTTGGGGCATTCTCTGCCTCGTCGGCCTTGGAGGAATCAATGCCGTACTGACGTTTCTCCCGGTAGATGTCCTCGGAGCTTTGGGGCAGCTTGGCACGTATATCGTCTCCGGTTTCGCCTTGTTCCCCGTCGTGGCAATCATTATGCAGTTCGGCTGGAAGCATGGAGTTATCACCGCTTTCGCAGCCCTACTGGCACGCGTCGTCGGTCCGATGTGGAAGTTCGGCCCAACCCAAGCATCAATCAGCGCAGATGCATGGTGCCTGCTTGTTGGCGTCTTGGCTCTTGTTGGTCTATGCATTGCGAAAGACGCCAAGAACAAGGAGACGGGTGTTGGTGGATTCGAAGAAAACATCTTCACCGAGCGTGTCGCTCGCATTCGTAAAAACGTTCCGTTCCTCATGATTAGCGGAGCTCTGATCGCCCTTATCTGCAACATGCATCTTTTTGCCGGATCGACCGTATCTATGTTTAGCCTACATGACGCTTACTACGCATCTGGTGCCGACTCACAAGCACTTATTCAAACAGCTGCGGTAAATGAGCTTTTCAGAGGCATTAGCTTCATTCCCCTGATCGCTGTAACTGCAATTACTACTGGCGTATACGGTGTGGCGGGGTTCACCTTTGTTTATGTTGCTGGGTACCTGGCACCTCATCCAATAGTAGCTGCGGTGTTGGGAGCGGCAATCATCTTTATCGAGGTTATGCTTCTTGGAGTTATCGGAAGGCAGCTCGGTCGTTTCCCAAGCCTGCGCGATGCAGCAGACAATATTCGATCAGCAATGGGCACGACCGTCGAGTTTGCCGTTATGTTTGGATCTCTGAACGCTGTTGTCGCTATGGGTATGGCTGTTGACAACGCGCCGTTAGCCTTTGCCATTGCCGCATCAATCTATTACATAAATGAAGTTACAGGTCGAAAGATCATGAAGATGGCGATTGGCCCGGTTTTTGCACTTGGTACGGGACTGGTCCTGAACCTGCTCTATGTGCTGGGACTTGTAGCCCTAGCAGGCTGATATAGATAGCAGCCCGTCGCTTTCTTGGCTTGCGCATCGGCGGGCTGCTCCGTCTGCCTACCCCGAGGAACAAAGCGGCACGCATGGCTTTGCTCAGCAGGAAAAGGGTGGTGGAAAGGAAGAAATGACATCATGATCCAAACCGTTCTCGGCCCGATTAAGGCATCAGCGCTTGGCAAAACGATGGCCCACGAACACCTGAGCCTAGATCTTGGCAGCGTTCGTGGTGATGAAGACTCGACCTTTACTATATCTGACCTAGTCCTGTCGGAGATGGAGTGTCTCAAGGCGGCAGGAATAGATAGCGTTATCGAGGTTAGCTGTATCGGTATGGGACGCAACGTGAGTGCCCTTGCTGAGATCTCGCGAAAAAGCGGACTCAATATCGTGTGCTCAACCGGGTTTTATCTAGAGAAATACCACCCTGCCTGGCTTGCGGACGCTCCTTTATCGAAGGTGGAAGAGGTGATGCGTCAAGAGTTTAGGGAGGGCATCGACCGGACAGGCATTAAGCCTGGTGTGATCGGTGAGATCGCCGGGGAGAAGGATGCAATCACCGATGCAGAGAAGAAAGTCATGGTTGCCTCCGCTCACATTGCAACTGAGGTTGGGTGCGCAGTCACCACTCATTGCCAGCTAGGGTGTATGGCACCCGAGCAAGCTGAGCTCCTTCTGGGTGCAGGCATGGACCCATCTAAGATCGTTTTGGGACACTTAGACCTTGCGAATGATCTTGATTACTACCGCCGCGTGCTCTCCTATGGTGTCAACATCGGCTTTGATACCTGCGGTAAATCAGCCTATCTTTCAGACGAGGTCCGTGCAGGGAATATAGTGAAGCTTGCCTCGGAAGGCTATGCGAGCCAGGTAGTTCTTTCAACGGACATCTCTCGTCAATCGTATATGCACGGTAAGGGCGGGCTTGGATACGCCGCAGTGATGGAGCGAGTGCTCCCCATTGCTCGTAGCATGGGTCTTAAGCAGGCTGACGCCGACAAAATGCTGATAGATAACCCCGCGCGAATCTTCGATATAACGGAGCGTCTCTCATGAAGACATATCCTCTTTGCTCTCGAACCATAAGCGAAGCTCGCAACCTGCAGTTCAAGATCGTAGATGCTGCGACACGCTTCTTTTCTGGTAACGAATTGCTTGAACTGGGCGACCTTGGCGTACGCCGTGGCACAAATCGCCCTCTTCAGACCATGCATGTTGAACAGGTCTTCGCCGAATCGTTTGATGCCGAAGAATCCGTGCTCGTGCGCGGAGCAGGGACGGGGGCGCTCCGGTGGGCGATTCTTTCCTGCGTAGCTCCGGGTTCTTTGGTCATGGTCCATGATGCGCCGATTTATCCGACAACGCAGACGACCTTCGAAACAATGGGTTGCAAAACCGTGCGTGCAAACTTCAATGATGATCGGGCGATCATAGAAGCCTGTTCCTGCTACGCGCGGCACGTGGCTGGGGTTCTCGTGCAGCATTCCCGGCAGAGTCCAGATGATTCCTATGAGTTGGAGCACGTTATCGAGCTTCTGCGCAAAGAATTGGGCAATGTGCCGATTGTAACCGATGACAACTATGCAGTCTGCAAGGTCAAAGCAATTGGGAACCAGCTTGGTGCTGACCTTGCCACATTCTCATGCTTTAAAGTACTTGGTCCTGAGGGCGTGGGTGTTGTGCTTGGCCGTAGGCGTTATATCGAGAAGATTCGCTCCCTGCAGTATTCGGGAGGATCTCAGGTTCAGGGACACGAGGCAATGGAAGCCCTCCGCGGTCTCGTCTATGCTCCGGTTGCCCTGGCCATAACAGGAGAAGTCTGCAGCGAGGTTGCACATCGCCTCAACAATGGTGAGGTAGATCATATTCGTGCAGCGTACATAGCAAATGCAGAGAGCAAAGCGGTTCTTGTCGAGTTTGATGATGATGTTGCTGATCGCCTGCTTGAGCTGGCGCCCTCACATGGAGCCGCCCCACATCCGGTTGGATGTGAAAGCCGTTACGAGTTCGCTCCTATGTTCTATCGCATCAGCGCAACCTTCCGAGCAACAGATCCGTCCTGGCAAAAGCGGATGATACGCATCAACGTCATGCGATCCGGAGCAGATACGGTGATTCGCATCTTGCAAGAACTCCTTGATGAAATCTACTAGGGGGCAGCAATGTTTCTCGATAGGCTAATTGCAACAAATGCGCCCCTGGCAGAGCTAGCGCTTTCTTGGGCGGCAGACGGGGTCATTTTGCCGGACACATACCTCATCGATCTTGACATGATAGAAAAGAACGCAAGGGCGATGCAATCCGCTGCGGATGCTCGCAGCATTGCCTTGTACTTCATGCTCAAGCAGTTCGGACGGAACCCTCTCGTGGGAAAACGCCTGGCCGAGCTGGAGTTTGCAGGAGCCGTGTGCGTTGATTATCGAGAAGCCTTGGTGCTGTTGGAGGCCGGCGTGCCCCTCGCCCACGTAGGGCACTTGGTCCAAACGCCGCGTGCTGCGCTCGGCAGGATCCTTGAGAGTCGCCCGCACAAAATGACGGTTTACTCTGTTGAAAAGGCTGCGGAAATCGGGGCAGAGGCAGCCGCGCAGGGCTTTATTCAACCGATAATGCTCCGCGTGATTGGGCCCGATGATGTTCTCTATCCTGGTCAGTACGGTGGCTTTTCGCTCAAAGAACTACCTCAAACGATCGATGAGCTCGAGAAAATCAAAGGGATCCGGCTAGCAGGCGCGTGCTCGTTTCCTTGCATGCTTTTTTCAACAGAGACGCTGGATGTGGAGCCTCTGCCTAATGCGTTCACGGTACGAGCAGCGGCCGAGCAACTACGGGAGCGCGGATATGACAGCATTGAGCTCAACATGCCGTCGAATAGTTGCGTGCACACGGTTGAGCTCGTGTCAACATTGGGCGGAACGCATATGGAACCCGGCCATGGACTCTCTGGTACGACTCCCTATCACGCAGCGCATAGCGATGCGGCTGAAGGCATCGGGTACGCCTACGTGAGCGAAGTGAGCCACAATCTCGGTGGACATGCATACTGCTACGGTGGTGGCCATTACCGACGGGGACATACAGCGACCGCCCTAATCGGAAGGAGCCTCGATAAAGCTTGTCGTACTCATGTGATTACTCCCGCAGACGAGAACATTGACTATTACTTCGAGCTTTCGAATGAAGCGGAGGTGGGGGATCCCGTCCTTATGTGCTTCCGAACACAGATGTTCGTTACTCGCAGCCGCGTGGCGGTGGTCTCCGGCCTCTCGCAAGGAGTCCCACATCTTGAGGGGCTTTTTGACACGCAAGGACACCAGATCGGATAACGAATGCTATGAGCGTCCATAAACCATAGGCGCAACAGGATATCGGAAGGATGATGATGGAACAGGGACGATTTATCGTCGTCGTTCTCGACGGTTTCGGTATCGGACAAATGCAGGATGTGCCTGAGGTTCGCCCCACCGATATCGGGGCAAATACCTGTAAGCATATCTTCGACACTATGCCCGGTTTATCGCTTCCTCACTTGGCATCCCTAGGATTGGCCAATGCAATGGGGGCGGAATACCCCGGGTTGCCATTCTCCAAAGAAGCGACATGGGGACGAAGCATGCTGATGCATCGTGGGGCGGATACGTTTTATGGTCACCAAGAAATCATGGGTACCAAGCCTGGGGATCCACAAGCACAGTCTTTCCAGAGCGCCATCGATGACATTGCCGAAGTGCTCCAGGGCGCAGGCTTTTCCATGCGACCTTACACATCCAGGGATTCCGGCCTGAGCTTCCTAATCATCAATGAAGCATGCACGATCGCAGACAATATCGAGTGCGACCCCGGTCAAGCTTTCAATGTGACAGTAGCGCTCGATGATCTCGATTTTGATACGGCACTCGAAATCGGACGCATCGTGCGTTCCGTTGCAAAGACGCCGCGCGTGATTGTTTTTGGTGGACGTGGCGTGCATCTGCCTAACCTCATAGCAGCTGTTGAGGAGCACGATGGCTTTATTGGAGTGAACGCACCTGCCTCAGGCGTTTATAACAATGACTATCACTGCATACATATGGGTTATGGGGTTAACGAGAAGAACCAGATACCCTACATCCTCGGTGCGCATGGACTTGATGTGCACCTTCTAGGCAAGGTTGCGGATGTGTGCGCCAATCGCTTCGGCACGTCGGAGTCTATCGTAGACACGCGAGAAGTTCTTTTACGGACCCTAGAAATTGTACAGCAATCGAGCCGCGGTTTTATCTGTACAAATGTACAAGAAACAGACCTCATGGGTCACCGCGAAAACGTTGCCGGATACGCAGATAAGCTTATGATTGCAGATGAGATCATCGGGTCGATATGCGCTTCATTGGCTCCGGAGGATGTGCTGGTGGTGCAGGCGGATCACGGCAATGACCCAACGATAGGCCACCCACATCACACGCGCGAATATGTTCCACTGCTCATCAAGCACGGTCGCGCTTTTAAAGGCGATATAGGAACTCGCACCACTCTTTCAGATGTCGGCGCTTCGGTTGCCGATTACTTCGCTTGCCCACCGCCTGAAAACGGCACGAGCTTCTGGCCACAGATAAGGAGCTAGCCATGTCGCTCTGTCTCGAGGATCGACTCATATTGGCACATCAGGCGTTGGGTCGATCTGTGGTAGATGTGAACCCCCGTGCTCTAGCAGAGTCAAAAACGAAACGGCCGCATTTCAATTGCATGGGTGTGAAGGATACGAGCGACATTCCGGATGCTTTGCTCAACAGGCTCTTATCTTCACCCAACTGGCTCGTGCTCACGATCGACCGCATGAGCGACTTAGGCAGAAGCATTGATTGCGAGCTTGTCAATCCTTTGACGTATCGTCCGATGACGGGTTCGACGAGTGGTGGAGCCATTAACGTGCTCAAGGGGATAAATGATATTTGTTTAGGTACCGATGGAGGAGGCTCGGTGCTCGCACCTGCCCTCGCAACAAATCTCTACGCCTTTTTGGGCAAAGGGGTCGGACTAGCCTGCGACCTCGCGTCGTGTTCGACGGATGGGCTCTCGTTTGCTGGAGGAGTCGGTTTTATTGCCCGTACGTTTGAACTGTGTATCACTGCCGCCCAAGACGCCGGTGCTATCGATTTGGACGGCGGAAACCTTCCTTCGAAGGTCATAGTGCCAGCACGTGGATGCGCCAAGCTTCCCAGCGGGCAGGATATGCGAGAGCACCTGGAACCGTATCTTGAGTATCTTGCCATCGAAATCGAAGAGCACGCTTTTACAGACATCTACGACCGTAGGAGCTCGGTTTTTGACTTGTCATATATGTGGGAGAAAGATCCATGCACCTGTGTTCTGACTTTCGAAGGACCTGTTGACGTTTTAGGTGCAGATGAAACCATTCCCCGAGAGTTTGCCGGCATCGCGCCTAGGATTGTAGCTGGAACACCTTCTAAAGCACTATCAAAGGCAGTGAATATTGCGGGTGGTACGGCAATGTGCGTACCGAGCGATGAATTGGCTTGCGGGCTTCTTGTCGCCTGCGGTCCGGGCTTGGAGGCCGCTCGCGATATGTTGTGCTTGGCGCGCAAGCTCTCAGAGCATACTAAGCTGCCATCCTGCTTAGTGCGGTATTTCCATGACCGCAAAAAAGCCCCGCATCCAATAGAGCTGTTCTCAAACCGCTAGGGAAACAAGCCCGTCGCACCATTGGGGGTGGCGCGACGGGTAGAAAAGAAGCGGTGAGCCGTGCAGGTGTCGACTCAACCATCTCGATAATACGATAAAAAACGATGCCCAGAACTGCTGAGCATCATGCCGATTAATGCTCCATGCTTCACGCCCGTTTGAGTCTATTGTTCGAGACCGATGCAGCGCCGAAACCGTCTCGAATAATCGACTCAGATGAACCACGAGATCGCACGGCGAAAGCGCCTGGATTAAGATAGGGATATACGCGCCACGCTGCACCCGTTCGGAGGAACCATGTTCGAGCCCGTGACCTTTGCCGGCATCACCATGCCGCTCATCAGCTTCATCCTCATCGGATCGGCCATCGCCTTCTTCCTCGTCATGCAGATCGCGCGCGGCATGGTCTTCAACAAGCTGCAGCGCCTCTTCGATCACGAGCAGTTCGACGCGTTTCTCGCGGCGGTCGACGAACCTCGTATGCGCTTCTTCATCCCCGCATACAACCGCGAATACCTGCGCCTCAACGGCTATATCGCCCAGGACGATGCCTCGAAGGCCCGGCAGTCCCTCGACCTGCTCCTTGCCATGAGGGCATCCATTGCACAGCGCGACGACCTGCTGTTCAAGGCCTTCCAGTTCTACATGCAGCAGGAGAGCTGGGACGACGCCAAGACGATCCTCGACGAGATGAAATCCTACAAGCGCCATGGGAAGCGCACCGCCGAGTGCAAGAAGGCCTGGGAGATCTTCGGCAACGGCTCCTTCGCCTATATCGATGAGATGGAGGAGGCATTCGACGGGGCATCCTATGCGCTCAAGGTGAGCTACGCCCTCATGCTCCACGCCCAATACACCAGCAAGCGCGATGAGGAGGCCGCCAAAGCATGGCGGGACAAGGCCCGCGAACTGCTCGAAAACCCGCCTCGTAAAGGCCCGGCCGACGCCTCGTAGCGCAGCCTCAGCCCTCCATCTGTATCTTGACGAATTCTTTGAAGAACGGCAGATCCACGCCCACAGCGCTTCTCCCCCGCGCGCCGATGATGCCCTGCTCGGTCAGGCGCGACCGGTACTTGGACGCATAGTTGGCCGCCACGCCCATGCGCTCGGCGATATCCTTCATGCTGCTCGGTCCCTCGTCGGGAAGCATCGCCTCGAGAAAACTGACGTCTTTCGCAGACAGGCCGTTGTACGTGGCAACCAGCACGCTATGCGTGTACTCGTCGCGGGCGAGCAGCACCCCGTCGTGCGCATCGCGCAGGGTGATGTTCTTCTCAAACGGGTCGCACGCCCACATCCTGAACCCGATCAGCTGGATGAGGTAGGGATAGCCGAACGACGCGGCGGCAGCGTAGTCGAGCGCGTCGGGATCGATGGTGCGCCGGTGATCCTCGATCGTCCGCCTGAGTGCGACCGAGGCCTCCGCCACGGATGCGTTCTCCAGTTTGATGAACGAGGCGCGCCGCAGAAACGAGATATCCTCATGGCTCAGGAGCTGCGAGACGTCATGGGGCAGGCCGGCCATGAGCAGGGCGACCTTGCGTCCTTCGCCTATAAAGTGCTGGAACACCGATACGAGCTCGATCATCTCCGCAGTGGCCTTGGCCTCATCGACCGCGATGACCAGCCCAGCATCGTGCTCGGCAAGCTGATCGAGCAGAAACGTCATGCGCGAGCGCCAGTTGGGCATGTCGGGCTTGGGGTTCTCCCAGCTGACCGAGAACAGCGAGCTTATGCCCAAGCTGGTGAATCGCGGCGATTCGGCGTCGATGAGATGCTCGGCGGCCGCGAGCGCACGCTGGAGGATGTCGGTGAGCATGCCGGAGATGGCGGATGCCTTGACGCCGATCCAGCCGTGTTCCCGCGCCATGTCGGTGAGGTAGTAGAGCAGCGCGGTCTTGCCCGTGCCGCGCGGTCCCGAGATGAGGGAGAAGAGCAAGGGGTTGCTTTCCTCCTCCGCAAACGCGGTGGAGAAGTCGGAGATGAGGCGGTCGCGTCCGGCGAAATAGGGCGGCACCTTGCCGAATATCGGCGTGAAGGGGTTGAGATATCGTTGCGACATGCTTTGCTCTCCTCTCGGGTGCGGTTGCGGGGCGATAAGGACTATGTTTGATTGTAGCGCATCAGTTTTGCGTGCTTTCGCAATGGGCGCGTATGGTGGCCACCTGCGCACAGAGCGATGCCGAACACGGAAGGGCGCCTAGCCCAGCATGCGCACCTCGGGCTCGAGGCGCACGCCGAATCTGTCTTCCACCTCATCCTGCACGTGGGCGATGACCGCGCGCACGTCCGCCGCCGTCGCACCGCCTCTGTTGACCACGAAACCCGCGTGCTTGGTCGAAACCGCAGCACCGCCTATCTGAAAACCTTTGAGACCCGCATCGGAGATGAGCTTGCCTGCGAAATGGCCTTCGGGACGCTTGAAGGTGGAGCCTGAGCTCGGCAGCTCCAGCGGCTGCTTCTCCGCACGCCGCACGGTGAAATCGTCCATCTGGGAGCGGATCTCATCGGGATCGCCCTTGTCGAGATCGAACGTGGCGGAAACCACCACCATGCCCTCGTCGGCGATGCGGCTCTTGCGATAGCCGAGGCCGAGCTCCTCAACGCCGAACGTGGCGAGCGTGCCGTCCGCCATGATGACGCGCACCGATTTGAGCACATCGGCCATGCAGCCGCCGTAGGCGCCCGCGTTCATGAAGCAGGCGCCGCCCACGGTTCCGGGGATGCCGCACGCGAACTCGAGGCCGGATAATCCCAATTCGCAGGCCATCTCGCTCGCCTCTTTGAGCGTGACGCCCGCCTGGCATGTCATCTCGCGCCCTTCCAGCGTAACCCCCACGAGATCGTGGGCGAGGGCGATGACCACGCCGTCGAAGCCCTCATCGGCAACGAGCAGATTCGATCCCGCGCCGAGCACGAAATGCGGCACGTCCGCCGCGCGGCATGCCTCGATGCAGTCGCGGATCTCCTGCGGATCGTCGGGAATGACGTAGAACGCGGCAGGGCCGCCGATCTCAAACGTGGTGTGCCTGCTCATGGGTTCGCCGACAAGAACGCGATCTTCTCCCACCAGCGAACGGAGCTTCCACGCGAGTGCCTGTGTGTCTGAGTCGGAGTCTGTCATCCTTCGTACACGTCCCTTCGCGAGGATGGGGGCTGTATGCATGCGGTTCGATTCTAGATGCCCCCGCGCGTGCATGCAAGCTCGCCCCCATTCGGGGATACTCCCCCAATGGGGGATACTCCCCGAATGGGGGCGACGGCCAACCCCTGCAGCTGGAACCCTTCGACATGATTGCGAACACCGAGGCACAGATACATGCCGCAAGATTTATCGAACCACCGGATAGTCCTCGACAATGATTTTGTCATCCTCTTGAAAGGGCGCCAGCGTCGAAATCATTTTCACCGGGGCGTCGTGAGGGTTGATAACATAGTGGATCTCCCCCGGCTCGATGTGGATGAGGTCGCCCGCTACGAGCGTGTTGACCTTCCCGTCGACCACGATATCGACCGTACCCTCAAGAATGAAAAAATCTTCCTCCATGACGTTGTGATAATGGGCTTGGAAGTCCTCCCCTGGGTTGAAACGCACCACCGCAAAGTTCATGCGGGGCCCCTTCATGAGATACTTCGGGCCAGAGTCTCCAAAACGATATGCAAAGTCGTTCTCATTGACAACAAACATGGCCGTCCTCTCTTATCCTTCAACCAGTTGCCGCTAGATGCCGGGAGCAGCCCACATGGGCTTGGTGACGCCACCTTCACTCAGCTCGAGCTGTTTTGCATACACCTGTCTCCAGATCTGATAGAGGTCCTCATAGACATGAGAATTGCCAGGATTCGGCTCATAGTCTCCGTCCCACCTGACCACCTGGTGCGCCCCCTCGGCAATACTGGGGTAGATACCCACCCCATAGCCGGCGAGAATCGAGGCGCCAAGCGCGGTTGCCTCCTTGACCTGCGGAACCTTGACGGGTTTACCCGTGACATCCGCCACGATCTGTGCCCACAACGGGCTTTTGGACGCCCCTCCGGCAAAGACGAGCTCGCTGGGCTCGTTGCCGGTTGCATCGCGCACAAGCTCGATATGCCCGCGCACGAGCAAGGCCGCGTTCTCCAGAATCGCGCGATAGAAGGTGTATTTGTCAAAGCGCGTCGGATCGAGCTCGAAGTTGGTGAAGGTGGGGGCCGCATGCGTCCAGTGGATGTAGTTCATCACATCGCTGAAGCAGCAGAGCAAGCCATAGCTGCCGGCAGGCACATGCCGTGCACGGTCGTTCATGATGTCGTAGGCATCGCGGCCGCCCGCAGCCGCCTCTGCCTTCTCCTGCTGGCAGAAGGCATCGCGGAACCAGCGCATGACAAGGCCGGACTTGAACGCCAGCGCCTCGTACTGCCACACGCCCGGAACGGCAGCGCAGTTCACCCGAACACGGCAAGCCGCATCGCATCTCGCATCCGCGGTGTTGAACTCGTACTGCCAGAAGCTGCCGCCAAAGACCGCAGCCTGTCCGGGAAGGCATGCGTCGACCCCCACCATACCGAGTTGGCAGTCACCGCCGCCGGCTACGACGGGCGTGCCGACCGCCAAACCGGTCTCGTCGGCCCCCCGCTCCGTGACGCACCCCACCACCTCGCCGCATTCGACCACCGGACCGAACAGGTCGTCTCTCAGACCGCAGCTTCGGGCGATGGAGGCATCCCAAGAGCGCGTCTGGAGATCCATGATGCCCGTGGTGGAGCCATTTGAGGGCTCCACGGCAAGCTCACCCGTGAGCTTGTAGGCGAGCCAATCATTGAACATCCCGATACGCGCGGCCTTCTCGTATATCTCAGGCATCTTGTTCTTCACCCAGAGCAGGCGCGGGAGAGCCCCGAGCGCGAAGGTCTGCCCGCTCTGGCGATAGAGCTCCCGCTCGAGGTTCCGGTCGCTCCTGATAAGCTCGCCCACTTCGTCGGTGCTGCGCGCATCAACGTTGGCGCAGGCCCAAATCTCGTTCCCGTCCTTATCATAGAGAAGGATCCCCTCGCGCATGCAGGTGGTCGACACCGCTGCGATCTGCCGGGAATCCACGCCGCTTTCCGCGAGCACCGTGCGCACGCAGCCGATCGCCAGCTTCCAATTAGCATCCCAGTCAAAACCCATGCTTCCCGGCCACCGGGGATCCTCGTGGTGCGTCCACTCGCTTTGGGCCACGCCCACCTGAGTCCCATCTGTGGAGAAGATCACGGCCCGAACGCTTCCGGTTCCTGCGTCCATGGCCAGAAGATACCTGCCCATCGAGGCTCCTCTCACCCGTCTTGCCTGCTGCGCGCAAGCAGGTTGTTCGCCGTGCCTTCGTCGGTGATGAGAACATTGAGGTACCCGCGCCTGAGCACTGCGTATATCGCCTCTACCTTGCGTCTGCCGCCGGCAACGCCAATAACCTTCTTCAACTTGGCGAGCTTGTCTAGACTGGTGCTGATAAGCCTGTCCTCGATGCTGCTTTCGACGGGATTGCCGTCCTTGTCATAGAAGTGGTTCAGGATGTCGCCCACGGCGCCCTTCATGGCGAGGATGGTCTGCTCGTCCTTGGTGAGGATCCCGTTCGAGAGCACGGTGGCATTCTCATCCATGCCCCCGATGCCGACGACCGACATGTCGGCATAGTCGATCATCTGATAAACGGACCGGATCGATCGCTCGTTGATGAGCTCATCGCGCAATTCGGGCCTCGATACCATGAGCGGTGCAGATATGAGGTTCAGGTGAAGCCCGTAGATGCCTCCTTGCACCCGCGGCAGATAGTAGTTGACGCCGCCGGTAAGGCTCACCACGTTGACATCCTTGCGACCGTCATTGACAAGGTTGCTCAGCAGATGCCCGATAGTCTCGCCATAGCCTATGTTGATGAACCCGTTCGACTCTATGCGGTCGTTCACATAGACGGCGGCCGCCCGGGCAACCACCTTGCCGATGTCCTGCTCGGTCTCTGGCGAAGGAACAACATGGACATCCTCGAGACCGAAGCTGTCTATCAATTGACGCTCAACCATCATGCGGCTCTCGTCGCCTTTGCGGAAGGCAAACTGGATCACGCCGCGCTGGCGCCCCTCCTCAAGGAGCCTGATGACCTTCGCACGAGAGATGCCCATGAGTTCGGAGATGCGCTGCTGCGTGTAGTTCTCCATATAGTAGTACCACGTGACTCTGAGCAGCGTTTCATGGTTCGAGTCGAGCATGAATACCTCCTAACGAACATATGTAGTTCATTACAACAAATGTTCATCTTCTGTTCTGCCATTGTCAAGACGTTGCACACCGCCTCGCAGCGGTGGGGCGCGCGTCTGTGGCAAAGTATACGCCAATTGCCGCGATAACGTGCAAAAAACTAAGATAAGAGCACGATAATACGGGGGTTAGCGGACGTGGGCCCGATAATCGCACAGGCCGCTCGCCCACGTTTTCCTGCCGTTCGCACGCTTCGGCATCGGACTCGCAAGCGCGTGGCAGTGTTATTTTGCTAGATAGTAAAATGTCCATAAAGATATTTTTTGTTCATTTGGATGGAAGCATGGCAAAAGTTGATGGGCCGCATGGCATTTCGGGCGCTCAAAAGGATGGGCTTTCCATGGAGCACGGTAGAGATGATGCTCTGCTCTCCGTAAGGGGCGTCCGCAAGTCCTTCGGACCGAACGAGGTTCTGAAGGGCATCAGCCTCGATGTCATGCCCGGCGAGGTATGTGCTCTTATAGGGGGCAACGGCGCAGGAAAGTCGACGCTCATGAAAATAATCATGGGCATCTACAACCCCGATGCGGGCGAGGTTCTCGTCTGCGGCAAGAGAGTAGATGCCGGCAGACCCAGGGCTTCTCTCGGGCATGGCATCTACATGGTCCCGCAGGAACCCATGCTGTTTCCCAACATGACCGTGAGGGAAAACGTGACCATGGGGTTTGCCGCCAAGAAGCCCGTGCTCGATAGGGAGCTCTCCCGTGTCATGGACGAGATCGGTTGGGGCTTTGACCTCGAGCGCACGGCATCCACCCTCTCCGTCGCCGAACAGGGAATGGTCGAGATCCTTCGCGGCCTCATGCGCCATCCGAAGATCCTCATTCTCGACGAGCCGACGTCGGCACTGACCTTTGACGAAGTAAGCAGCCTCTTCAGCATCATCGGCAGGCTCCGTGGGACAGGCATCGGGATCATCTACATAACGCACCGCATGGCCGAGATCTTCCAAATCTCCACCTCAGTCGCTATCTTGCGCGATGGGGCAGTGGCTATGCAAGGGCCGATAGGAAGCTTCACACGCGAGGATCTTGTGCGCGCGCTGCTCCCCTCCGACACCAAGGCCGGAAAATGCCAAGCGGCCGGGACGTCGTGCGATATCGACTACGGAAAGCCCCCCGTCCTCGAGCTCAGAAACCTCTCAGGCTATGGTTTTCGAGAGATCAACCTCAAGATCTGGCCGGGAGAGATCGTGGGCCTCGCGGGCGTCGTCGGCGCCGGGCGCACCGAGATGGCAACGACCATCTTCGGTAGGAGCAAGGTCCTTGGCGGCAGCGTGCTCCTGGATGGCCAGGACATCACGGGAAGACGCACGCGCAACATCATTGCCGCAGGCGTCAATTATGTGCCGGAGGACCGTTTTCGCGACGGACTGTTCTGCATGCGCGACGTTGAGGAGAACACCACAAGCGCACTGCTGGGAGAGGGGGCGCTGGGAGCTGTCTTCCTCGATGGCGGCAAGGCCGGGCTCGTCACCCGGCGCTACGTCGAGACCTTCCGCACCAAGGTGACCGGCATCTCGCAGGAGGTGGGCGGACTCTCTGGCGGCAACCAACAGAAGATAGTCATCGCCCGCACATTCTCCACCAGCCCCCGAGTTGTCATCCTCGACGAGCCGACGCGCGGTATCGATGCGGCCGCGCGTGGCGACGTCTATGCCGTGCTGCAGCAGCTCCGCAAGACCGGCGTCTCCATCCTGCTCATCTCCTCAGACATGGAGGAGATAGTGGAGCTGGCCGATCGCGCCGTGACCATGTTTCGCGGACGGATCAACGCTGAGTTCTCCAAACAGGAGATCAGCCAGGATAACCTCATGTCGGCAGCGTTCGGCATGAGATCCCAGAAGAGCAGCGGGGAGGTGCAGTACACGTGGGTACCCTCAAAAAGCTACTCAAGGCACGAAGCCTGAGCAGCGCCGTGTTCCTCGCAGCCCTGCTCCTTGCTGTCGGCGCCGTAAACCCCTCATTCCTGAGCCCGTCAAACGTCTCGGCGTGCTTCAACACGTCGGTTGTCTACACGCTTGTTGCCGTGGGCATGGCCTTCACGCTGCTTGTCGGAGAGATAGACGTCTCAGTCGGCGCGAACCTCGGTTTGGTGGCGGCAGTCGTGGGAACTATGCTGCGCGATGGACAGCCGCTTGCCTCCGCATGCCTTGTCGGCATCCTCATAGGGGTGGTCATCGGCTGCATCAACGCCTGGGGTGTCGCTGTCATGGGCGCTCCATCACTCATTTTCACCTTAGGCGCCAATGGGGTGCTCCGCGGCATCGTCTACCTGTATACGAACGGAGCCTGGGTGGAGAACCTTCCCAAGGGCTTCAAGGATTTCTCGTCTGTTACTGCCGTAGGAAGCCTGACGGTCTACTTCTGTGCGGTGTTTGTGCTCGTGCTTGCCATCCATCTGATCTTGACGCGCACGCGCCATGGACGCTACTTTGCCGCCGTGGGCGATAACGCCCAGGCTGCCACCTTGGTGGGTTTGCCCACAAGAAGAATCAAGGTTCTGGCATACGTGCTCTGCGGGGTCCTCTCAGCCTTGGGCGGCATCATCTTCTGCAGCCGCATCGGCTTCGTCACGCCCATGAGCGGCAACGGCTACGAGATGAAGGCTGTCGCTGCCTGCGTGCTTGGGGGCATCTCCCTACTGGGTGGCGTGGGATCGGTCATAGGATCGGCCATTGGCGCCGTCATCATGGCATCCATCAGCTATCTGCTGGTATTCATGGGCTTCTCTTCCAACTACGACAATGCCATAACCGGTGTCATTCTCATTGTGATCGTGGTGGTCGACGCGCTGCTTCAGCACCGCACGTCGAAACGAAACCGCCGCGCAAGGCTCGACGCCCGTGTTTCGATGGGCGGTGACATCCGATGAGAGCAAGGCTTCGGGCACTTCTCGCGAAAGGCCAGGCTAGCTGGAACGTCATGCTCGTTTCCCTGCTTGTTCTTGAGTTCGTCATCTTCGGGGCAACCAACCCGAAGTTCCTACGCCCAGAGCTTCTCTTCACAAGCTTGAATGACAGCCTGCCCGTGTTTATGATCTCCCTGTTCGTCACCTTCGTCATGGTCACCGGGGGAATCGATATCCAGGTTGCCTCGCTCGTAGGGCTTACCTCCATCACCATCGGCGTCGGATGGCAAGACTTTAGTCTACCCATCTGGGGTGCCGTAGCCGCAGCGACCGTGCTTGCCATGGCATGCGGCGCGCTCTCCGGATTCCTTATCGCCTATTGCAGGGTGCAGGCCATGGTCGTCACCCTTGGCGGCAGCTTCCTGTACTCGGGCATCGCCCTGCTCATATCGACGCTCTCAAGCACCGAGAGCTACCAGGGCATCGGAGGCTTTCCCGACGAATTCAAATTCATCGCCAGCTATCGGCTGGCCGGCGTGGTGCCGCTCCAGTTCCTCATCTATGCGCTGTTGCTGGCCATCGCATTCATCCTGCTCCACAAGACCACGTATGGCCGACGGGTGTTCCTCTCCGCCGTGAACCAAAGCGCCGCCGAATGCTCGGGAATCAACACGCGCCTCGTCATCATGTCGACGTATGTGTTGAGCGCCCTCTCGGCAGCACTAGCCGCCACCGTGCTCACGGCATACCTGGGAACGGCCAAATCGGATCTGGGCGCAGACCTCACCATGAACATCATCACCGTCGTCGTCCTAGGAGGCACCCTCTCCACCGGCGGCAGGGGGTCAATCGTCGGCACCATGCTCGCCTCGTTCGTCATGGCGCTTTTAAGGTTTGGGCTACCGCTATGCTTCCGGATCAGCACCCAGCACCTCAATATTCCGATTGGAATCCTTTTGGTTGCGGTCATCGTCGCGCGATCTGTGTCTGCAAAAGGTCTGGGCCTGACTTCGAGGCTTACCAAGCTCATAACCCGTAGAGGGGGAGCCGATCCTCGAGGTGGAGATAGCCAGGAACGTGGAGGACAACGTCATACAAGGGAGGCATCATCATGAAGGAAATCTCACGTCGCCGTTTTTTGGAAGCCGCATGTGCATCTGCGGGGATGCTTGTCCTCGCCGGATGCGGAGGAAGCACAGGCAACGCCCCGGATTCTAGCGGTGATGACAATGCTGGAGCCGGCGAAGTAGCAGGCAAGACCGTCGCGTTCATCCCCAAGGTAACCGGCAATGCCTTTTTCGAGTCGGCCAACGACGGCGCGCAGAGCCACTCGAGGGAATGGGGCTTTTCCGTGGACTACATCGGAGATGCCACCGCCTCGGTGTCCGCTCAAGTCAGCGTCATCAACCAGGCAGTCGCAAACGGCGTCGACGCCATCTGCATCTCCACGGTCGATGCGAACGGCGTGTCCGATGCCCTGGGTAAGGCCACCGATGCCGGCATCGTCGTCACCACCTGGGATTCTGACGCCAAGCCGGAGGATCGAACCCTCATGGTCTCCCAGGGAACGCCCGAAATCCTTGGCCAAATGCTTATCGACCTGTCCATCGCCGGCCTCAAGGAGCGCGGAATAGATGCCGAGAAAGACGAGGTCGGCTATGTATGGCATTACTCTCAGGCAACGGTGACCGACCAGAACTCCTGGCAGGTGGCTGCCGAGAAGGTCATCAAGGAGCAGTACCCCAACTGGACCAACGTCCACGAGAACTACTACTCGAACCAGGATGCCGAGCAGGCCATTACCATCGGCGAGGCCATCCTTGATGCCTACCCCGACATCGACCTCATCATCTGCAATGATTCGACCGCCCTTCCCGGCCAGCTGCAGGCTGCCGAGAACAAGGGCTACGACGCGCAACGGATCACCATCACCGGCTTTGCATCCCCGCAATCCATCAAGTCCTACTGCGAACACGGAACCATATTCAACTGGGGCCTATGGGACTGCGCCGTCCAAGGAGCCATGGGCTGCTATGTTGCCGCATACCTTGCCGCAGGGAACAAGGTCAAGGTCGGGGACACCATCAGCATCCCCGGCATCGGAGAGGTGGCCGTCGAGCCAAACGACAGCATCGCAGAAGGTGCCGTGACCGCCGAGGAGAACAACGGCGTCGTGTTGTTGCCCGAACGTCTGGTCTTCACCAAGGAGAACATGAACGACTACAGCTTCTGATGCCTAACTTTTTCTTCAAACGGACGTAGGCAGAAACGCTGGATGACAAGAAGGAGGTTCGGTTTACATGGCCGATTTGGACGGACTCAAGACCGAGAAGGACTACCACGTCGATGTGCCCTTCTCCAACGACAGGGGTTTCTACGTCAAGGGTGCGAACAGCCTCGACTGGGGCATGCAGAAGCACCTCTCGAACATCTTTGACCCGAAGAGCGGCAATACCGTGATGTTTGCCTTCGATCACGGGTATTTCATGGGGTCGACCGCAGGCCTTGAACGCCTCGACCTGCTGCTTCCTGTGCTCGCCCCCCATGTCGACTGCCTCATGGGAACCCGCGGCGCCCTGCGAAGCTGCGTAGCGCCCCAGATTGCCAAGGCCGTTGCGCTTCGCGCCACGTCGGGATCGTCGATGCTTCAAGATGATCTCAGCCACGAGGTGGTCGCCGTCGACATCGAGGATGCCATCCGCATGAATGCCGACTGCATGGCGGCACAGGTGTTCATCGGGGGCGACGGCCAGCTGTCGAGCATCGACAACCTGAGCCGCATCATCAACGCCGGCATGCGCTACAGCATCCCGACGCTTGGGGTCTGCGCGGTAGGCAAGGACATGGAGCGCACGGGCCGCTACTTCAAGCTGGCAACCCGCATCATCGCCGAGATGGGCTGCCAGATGGTGAAGACCTACGACTGCGAGGACTTCGAGGAGGTCGTGGCCGCCTGCCCCGTGCCCATCGTAGTCGCCGGAGGCAAGAAGCTCCCCGAACGGGATGCCCTGCATATGGCCTACGACGTCATGCGCAGGGGCGCCCGCGGCGTGGACATGGGGCGCAACATCTTCCAGAGCACGCATCCGGCTGAGATGGCCCAGGCGGTCCGCAGGATCGTCCATGAGGGTGCAACCGATGCCGAGGCATGGGAGTTCTTCCAAGACGTCACCCATGGAGCCTAGCCCATCGGGCCAGGCGTCCCCCTGGCACCCAAGGGAGCGCCGCGCGTGTGCGACTCGTGGCCGAGCAGGGCCTGGCGCAGTTGCGCGACGCTCCAGCGTGCGGGGATGTGGAAGCCGAAGAGCTCGGTCAGCTTGGCCGCAGCAGCCGTGGCGGCGGGCAGGCTGGGCATGGGCTTATCCATCTTTGGCATCGACCTAGGCGATGATCAGGCGGCAGCGCTCGCCCAGATCGATCGGCGAGGTGGCGAGGATCCTCTGCCCCATCTTGATAGGGCGCCTCACTTGCTCGAACGAGCTTTTCTCAGGAGTCGCCCGAACCTCGACCATGACGTTGATAGCCCAGACGGCGGATTTCGACTTGGCGCACAAGGTTCCTGCATGGGCGAACCAAAAAAGGCATGTTGCCCGCAAGCCGCTCGCGGCAGCAACGTGAACACGCTCATGAAACCGCTCTACGGTCGCGCCCGGATGACATCCTCCATGCGCACCTCGCTGTGCACCACCGCATCGTAATGGACAGTGTGCGCACATCCTTCCATGATCACCATCGTCAGATGCAGCGCTCTCTCAGGCTTTGCCTCACACTCGAAGATGTCGATCTTCGAACACATCGTCTTTTCATCGGCTCGCGTCACCACGTATTCGCTTCGGGAGAACTTCACCTCGCAGATGTTGATGACATCGTCTCGATGATCGATCAGCAAATCGATCTGAGCCCCGAGGGCGGATGCGCTGCTCCTCCATGAACAGGCCTTAGCCTCGACCCCGCGATACCGATCTCGCGCTTGATCCCGCCCACATGATGAAGGCATACGAGCTCGAATGCAAGCCCGCTCCAAGCATGGTAGCCGAGCGTGCCGTAACAGCTCGCCCATGAGCCGACCTTTTCAGGCTCGATGAACTCGAGATGGAAGAGCGTGAAGGGGTCGACCAGCTGATACAAGGCGTTATTTTGGGACCGTGTGAAATCGCGATATCTCCTCATCAGACCGCATTGCTCAAACTCCTTGAGCGTCTTCGTCAACCCCGACCCGATAAGTTTCTCATGTTTCCTGAGATCGTTTGCCGTAAGGCCGGTTTTCCTTCGAGCCAATGTGCAAGCGATCCGCATATGCGCTTCGGGATGCTTGAACAGCGATGAGTACATGCGAGCGAATTCATTCCGCAGATGCCCGTTGCGGGAAAAGCATAGCTCGTCGATGCTCTAGACCAAGCTCTTTACGGTGCTCAGCAGGTCGATATAGGAGGAAATTCCCCCGAAGATCATGTAGCACTCGACGATCGGGCGGTCGGTATAGACGATGCCTTTCTCGCGATAGAATTCAGGACATTCGCTCAGCGTGAAAGGCTGAAGGTCGATGATGCGCGTCACCCTATCATAAAAACCTCCCTTGCTTTCAAGCAACTTGTCGACAATCCACGATGCGGCAGACCCGCATACGATAAGCACGAGATCCTTCCGCTTCTACCCCCAGTCATTCCAGAGATACTCGAGAGCGCTGCGAAACTGCGATTTCGGGGTATCGAACCACGGCATCTCGTCGATGAACACGACCCGTTTGCCCGATGCTCCATGACGTGCGACGCCGTCGCTTCGAAGACGCTCCTTCAAGCTTTGGAATGCTCGAACCATGTCTTGGAACGCGGAGGGCACGTCAAACCGTATTCTCGCAGCTTTTCATCGAACATCCCGAGCTGAGCGTGCATGGTGCCTTTGGAGAGGCCCGGAACCTGAAAGGAGAACATGTTCTTAAAAGGTGCCAGCCTCCGCAGAACTCGCAAAGGTAGCAGGTGAGGTTGCGCACGCCGTGCTCTTCTCGGCGCGCGCGAAGAGATCCTCCGAGCCTGCGAGCCCCGCCTCGAATTCCTCCCGCTGCCTCTTTGCCGCAGAGCGCTTCCTGCTGGGCATGGCGCCTCTCTCCAATCGTGACAACCGCCTTCGAGTGTAGACGCAGCGTGCAGCAAGCCTACGATCTTCCTCAAAAAGCGCGTGCATGCAAGCTCGCCCCCATTGGGGGAGTATCCCCCAATGGGGGACGCGCGCGTCAAGGAGTGCTATACTTCTCCTGCAGTTTCAGGGCGGGGTGAAATTCCCCACTGGCGGTAACGGGTCCAGGAAACCCGGAGTCCGCGAACCGCATGGAGCGGCTGACCTGGTGAAATTCCAGGACCAACGGTTACAGTCCGGATGGAAGAAACGGAGGGACCCATGTCCGCCTTTTCACCTAACACCGCCGATGCACATTCGACCTCGTCGAAAAACGGCTGGTCCACGCGCCGACTCGCGATAACCGCGTTCTTCTGCGCGCTCTCGTTCGTCATGACGTTCATCAAGATCCCGATCTTCCCGCCCGCCCCCTACCTCACCTTCGACCCCTCGGGCATCGTGTCCTTCGTGGCAGCCTACGTCTTCGGCCCTGCAATGGGCGTGCTCGTGTGCGTCATCACGTGGGTTGTGCGCACGCTCTTCTCGTTCAACCCCTACGGGCATATCATGGCCATCCTCGCCACGGTCACGCTCATCGTGCCCGCCGTCCTCGTGTATCGTCGCAGCCCCGACACCAAGGGGCTTATCGGGGGCATGGTGTTGGGCACCGTGATCTCGGTTGCAGCCTGCGTCGTGGGCAACATCATCATCACGCCGCTCTACACCTCGGCAAGCGTGTCCGACGTCATCGCCATGATCGTGCCCGTCCTCATCCCGTTCAACCTCCTCAAGGCAGTCATCAGCTGCATCGTGACGGCTCTGGTCAGAAAACCCGTCAACGGGGCGATCGGCTCATAGGTTCGTACGCGATGCCTGCTCAGAACGCGCTTATCCGCCTCGATCATGTGAGCCTTCTCTACGGGGACCTGCGCGCCCTCGACGACGTCACCCTCTCGGTGACGCGCGGCGAGTGGGTGTGCGTGCTGGGCGCCAACGGTTCGGGCAAGTCCACGCTCGCCTCCGTCATCTGCGGCCTCCTGGCTCCCGATGCGGGCAGCGTGGAGCTCGTGGGCGAGCGCGTCTACGCGGATAACACGGCCGATCTGAGCGCGTATCGCCGAGCGCGGCGCAGCTTGGGCCTCGTCTTCCAGAATCCCGACGATCAGATCGTGACGAGCGTGGTGGCGGACGATGTGGCCTTCGGCCCCGAGAACCTCGGCGTGCCGAGCGATCAGATCGCCGAACGCGTGGAGCGCGAGCTGCGTCGCGTCGCTCTTTCCAGCTACGCCCAGGCAGATCCGTCGCGCCTCTCCGGCGGGCAGAAGCAGCGTGCGGCCATCGCGGGCGCCCTTGCCATGGAACCCGAGATCCTCGTGCTCGACGAGCCCTCGTCGCTGCTCGACGTACGGGGGAGAAGGTCGATCCTGCGCGTCATGGAGCGCCTGCGCACAGCCGGCACGACGCTCGTCCACGTGACCCACTACATGGAGGAGGCGCTTCTCGCCGACCGCGTGGTGGTGCTCCACCGTGGGCGCATCGTGCTCGAAGGAGCGCCCGAAGAGGTGTTCGCGGCAGGCAGGGACACGATTGTGAGCCTCGGCCTCGAGATGCCGTTCGCCGCACGGCTCTCGCAGCGGCTCGACATGCCCCTCACCTGCGATGAACGGCAGCTTGCATGCGATGTTGCGGCGAGCTTCACGGCACGGCCGCGCGGCGGGCACGGCGAACAGCTTGCGGACGGCACGCGCAGAGCGCCCGCAGTCCAGGTGGAGCATGCGTCCTTTGCCTACCGGCCCCACGAGAACGTGCTCGACGACGTGTCGTTCTCCCTCGACGAGGGCAGCTCCACGGCCATCGTGGGCCAGACGGGCTCGGGCAAATCAACGTTGCTGCGCCTGCTCTGCGGGCTGCAGGCTCCCGATACCGGACGGACCGTCGTCTACGGCAACGACTCCTCGACCCGCCGCGGGCGGCGCGCGATTCGCGCGCATGTGGGCTACGTCATGCAGCATCCCGAGCGCCAGCTCTTCGCCGAAACGGTTGAGAAGGACGTGGCCTTCGGCCCCACCAACCTGCGCCTCCCCAAGGACGAGGTGGCGCGGCGCGTTGACGGCGCCCTCAAACTCGTCGGCCTTGCCGAGAAGCGCCTCAGGTCTCCCTTCGAGCTCTCCGGCGGCCAGCGGCGCCTCTGCGCGCTCGCCGGCATCCTCGCCATGCAGCCGCGCCTGCTCGTGCTCGACGAGCCGACGGCCGGCCTCGACCCGCGTTGGCGCGCCCTGCTGCGCGAGGTCCTCTCCCGGCTCTCCGACGATGGCGTGACGCTCGTCCAGGTCACGCACTCCATGGAAGACGCCGCCCGCGCCGACCGCGTCATCGTGCTCGATCGATCCCGCGTGCTTCTTGCAGGCACGCCCTCCGAGGTCTTCTCGCCCGCAGGAAACGAGGAGCTGCTCGCGCAGATCGGCCTCGGCATTCCGCGTTCGCTCGCGTTCGCCCGTGCGCTCGAGGCGCACGGCATCTCCGACCTCGGCGATCCGCTCACCACCAAGAGGCTCCTCGCAGCCTTGGAAAGAACAGGCCGCCATGGCGTTCAGGCTTGATTTCGGCCAATACTATGCCGCCGACTCCCCCATCCACGCGCTCGACGCCCGCGTCAAGCTCTGCGGCGCACTCGTCCTCATGGTGGCGATCTTCTGCGTCACGACCCCGGCCCAGCTCGGCGCGAGCGCCCTCATGACCGCGTTCGTGCTGGCCTGCTCCCGCGTGCCCGCAGGACGCATCGTGGCCTCGGTCAGGCCGCTCGTGGCGGTGCTCGCCGTGCTCTCCGTCTTCAACCTCTTCGTGGTGCGGACGGGCCACCCGCTCATATCCTTTGGAGCCGTGTGCATCACCGCCGACGGCGCCTGGGCTGCCATCCTCTACACCGCCCGCTTCGCGCTCGCGGTGCTCGTGGGCTCGCTCATCCTGCTCACGACCACGCCCACGCAGTTCTCCGACGCCCTCGACCGCCTCTTCTCCCCCCTCGAGCGCATCGGCCTGCCCGGCCATGAGATAGCCATGGTCGTAGCCCTCATGCTGCGCTTCGTTCCCGTGCTCGCCGACGAAATCTCCGCCATCCTCGATGCCCAGGCCATGCGCGGCGGCGGATTCGACGAGGGCGGCGTCGTCGCGCGCGTGCGCGCCATCGTTCCGGTGGTCGTAGCGCTTTTCGCCAGCGGGCTGCGCCATGCCGAGGGGCTCTCGCTCGCCCTCGACGCGCGGTGCTACGAGGGGGGCGACGGGCGCACTCACTTCCATGAGCTGCGCCTGAGCGGCCGCGATGCCGTGGCGTGCTTGTTCTCGCTCGCCTTCGTCGCGGCGATCGTGCTCTTGTCGTAAAGCAGCGGAGAACGACGCGAAATCGCGGCCCGAGGTCCCGGCATGCACCCGGCATGGCGCACCTTGCCGTAGAATGGATGTGCATGCGCACATCGCTCACAATGGAGGGTACGACCATGGTCTCACGCGTCTTTGTGGAGAAGAAGCCCGGATTCGACCTCGAGGCGCAGGCCCTCGCGCGCGAGCTGCGCGAGCTGATGGGCATAGCAGCCCTCACGGGTCTGCGCCTCATCAACCGCTACGACGTGGAAGGCGTCTCCGACGAGCTCTTCGCACGCTGCGTGCCCACCGTGTTCTCGGAGCCGCAGTCCGACATCGCCACGCGCGAGATGCCCGACACGGGCGGCGCGCACGTGTTCGCCGTGGAGTACGTACCCGGCCAATTCGACCAGCGGGCCGAGAGCGCCGGCGAGTGCATCCAGCTCATCTCCCAGGGCGAGCGCCCGCTCGTGCACAGCGCCAAGGTGTACGTGCTCGAAGGGGCGCTTTCCGATGACGACATCGCCGCCGTCAAGCGCTACGTCATCAACCCCGTCGAGGCGCGCGAGGCTGGCGACGAGCTGCCGGAAACGCTGCACCGGAACTATCCCGAGCCGCCCATGGTGGAGGTTCTCGACGGCTTTCTCGACCTCGACCAGGCGGGGCTCGCCGCCTTCATCGATGAGCGCGGTCTTGCCATGGACCTCGCCGACATCACCTTCTGCCAGGAGTACTTCGCAGGCGAGGGCCGCTGCCCCACCATCACCGAGATCAAGATGATCGACACCTACTGGAGCGATCACTGCCGCCACACCACCTTCGGCACCGTGCTCGAGCATATCGAGATCGACGACGAGGTGGTGCAGGCCGCCTTTGAGCGCTACCTTGCCGTGCGCGATGAGCTCGGTCGCTCCGAGCGCCCCATCACCCTCATGGACATGGGCACCATCGGCGCGAAGTACCTCGCGGCCAAGGGCATCCTCACCGGCCTCGACGAGAGCGAGGAGATCAACGCCTGCACCGTCAAGGTGAAGGTCGATGTGGACGGCGAGGAGCAGGACTGGCTCTTCCTCTTCAAGAACGAGACGCACAACCACCCCACCGAGATCGAGCCGTTCGGCGGTGCGGCCACCTGCATCGGCGGTGCCATCCGCGACCCGCTCTCCGGCCGCAGCTACGTGTATCAGGCCATGCGCGTCACCGGCGCGGCCAACCCCCTCGCGCCCGTCTCCGAGACCATTCCCGGCAAGCTCCCGCAGCGCAAGCTCGTCACCACGGCAGCTGCGGGCTACTCCTCCTACGGCAATCAGATCGGTCTCGCCACCGGCGAGGTGCACGAACTCTACCATCCCGGATACGTGGCCAAGCGCATGGAGATCGGCGCCGTGGTGGGAGCTGCGCCCGCCAGCAACGTGCGCCGCGAGACGCCTGCGCCCGGCGATAAGATCGTGCTGCTCGGCGGCCGCACCGGCCGCGATGGCATCGGCGGCGCCACCGGCAGCTCCAAAGCCCATAAGCTGGAGAGCCTCGAGACCTGCGGCGCCGAGGTGCAGAAGGGCAACGCCCCCGTGGAGCGCAAGCTCCAGCGCCTTTTCCGCCGCGCGGATGCCTGCCGCCTCATCAAGCGCTGCAACGACTTCGGCGCAGGCGGCGTGTCCGTCGCCATCGGCGAGCTGGCCGACGGCCTCGCCGTCAACCTCGACCTCGTGCCCAAGAAGTACGAGGGTCTCGATGGCACCGAGCTCGCCATCTCCGAGAGCCAGGAGCGCATGGCCGTGGCGCTCGCGCCCGAGGACGTCGCGCAGTTCTGCGCCTATGCCCGCGAGGAGAACCTCGAGGCCACGGTGGTGGCGGAGGTCACCGCGGACGCACGTCTCACCATGACCTGGCGCGGCGAGACCATCGTCAACGTCTCCCGCGCGTTCCTCTCGTCCAACGGCGCCCCCAAGGCGCAGGACGTGCACGTGTGCGCGGGCACCGAGTACACGCGCACCTGGGAGGGCGAGACGCTGCGCGACAAGATGCTCTCCCTCGTGACCGATATCAACGTCGCCAGCAACAAGGGTCTCTCCGAGCGGTTCGATTCCACCATCGGCGCGGCCACCGTGCTCATGCCGTTCGGCGGCATCACGCAGCTCACGCCCGCGAGCGCCATGGTGGCGAAGCTCCCGACGGATGGGGAGACCGCCACGTGCTCCGGCATGGCCTGGGGCTTCAATCCGTTCCTCATGGAGGCCGACCCGTTCCGCGGCGCGTATCTCGCCGTGGTGGAATCGGTTTCCAAGCTCGTGGCCTCCGGCTTCGATCGCCGCGACGTCTACCTCACCTTCCAGGAATACTTCGAGCGCCTGCGCGGTGTGCCCGAGCGCTGGGGCAAGCCCACGGCAGCCCTGCTCGGCGCCCTCATGGCCCAGCTCGATCTGGACATCGGCTCCATCGGCGGCAAGGACTCCATGAGCGGCAGCTTCGAGGACCTCGACGTGCCTCCCACGCTCGTCTCGTTCGCCACGGCGCTGGGCAAGGTCGATCGCGTGATCTCCCCCGAGTTCAAGCACGCGAGCAGCCGCCTCATCGTGGTGGTGCCCGCGTACGCCGATGACGGCATCACGCCCGAGGCTCAATCGCTGCTGGCCGCCTTCGACTACGTGGGAGCGCTCTGCGATCTGGGCAAGGGCCGCATCCGCTCCCTTTCCACGCCGGGCTATGGCTGTCTGGCCGAGCTGCTCTTCAAGAACTGCGTGGGCAACCGCCTGGGCGTCTCCGTGCGCGATGAGTTCACGCAGGATGCGCTCTTCTGGCCGGGTTACGGCAGCTTCGTCGCCGAGGTATCGGCCTATATCGACCTGCCCGAGCCTCCCGAAGGCGTCACCGTTGCCGACCTGGGCACCGTAACCTCCACGCGCCATTTCGAGGCCTGCGGCGAGAGGATCCCCATGGACGAGCTGACCGAACCGTGGCAGGCCGCGCTCGAACCGGTCTTCCCGTACCGCAGCAAGGGCCCGCGCGTGTACGTGGACCGCTTCGATGCCGTGGGGCAGGGCATCGCGCGCCACACCACCATCGGGCCCAAGATCGCCAAGCCGCGCGTCATCATCCCCGTCTTCCCGGGCACCAACTGCGAGTACGACACCGCCCGCGCATTCGAGCGCGCCGGCGCCGTGGCAAACACCCTGGTCATCAACAACCTCACGCCGCAGGCCGTTACCGAGAGCTGCGCGGCGCTGGTGAAGGCCATCGATGATAGCCAGATCATCATGCTGCCCGGCGGCTTCTCGGGCGGCGATGAGCCCGATGGCAGCGCCAAGTTCATCACGGCGTTCTTCCGTGCACCCGAGGTCACCGAGGCGGTACGTCGGCTGCTCTTCGAGCGCGACGGCCTCATGCTCGGCATCTGCAACGGCTTCCAAGCGCTCGTGAAGCTCGGGCTCGTGCCCTTCGGCGACATCCGCGGCATGGACGAGACCTGCCCCACGCTCACCTTCAACACCATCGGCCGCCACCAGAGCAGGCTCGCCCGCACCGCGGTGACTTCGAACCTTTCACCGTGGTTCTCGAAGTGCCGGCTGGGAGAGATGCACAACGTGGCCATCAGCCACGGCGAGGGTCGCTTCGTGGCATCGGACGAGCTGCTCGAGGAGATGCGCGCGAAGGGCCAGGTCGCCACCCAGTATGTTGCGCCCAACGGCAACGCGCTCATGCACCTCACCACCAACCCCAACGGATCCGTGTTCAACATCGAGGGCATCACCAGCCCCGACGGGCGCATCCTGGGCAAGATGGGGCACAGCGAGCGCAGCGGTCACGGTCTCTACAAGAACGTGCCCGGCAACGCGTTCCAGCCCATCTTCGAGGGAGGCGTGGCCTACTTCACCGATTGACGCCCCGGCAGATGAAGAGGTAGTTCTCATCGGTCGAGAAGTCCTCGTCGGTGCACTCGACCATCTCGACGCGTGCGAACCGCCGCTCGAGCGCCGCGCCCAGCTCGGCCAGGCGGCGGTAATCGGGCGGAGAGGCGACCGCGTTCACCAGGTAGATGCCGTTCTCGCGCAGATGGGCCTTCACCAGCTCCAGGCCCTCGTCCTCCGCGAACGCTGCAACCGCCTCCGATTGCGCGAAGAGGTCGTTGATGATGACGTCGTATGCCTTGTTCGTGGTCGCAAGGTATGCGAGGGCATCGCCGGCAACGAGGGAGAGGCGCTCCCCCGCCCGCTCTTCGAGCTCATCCAGATAGAAATAGCGGCGTGCCAGATCGATGATGGACGGATCGAGCTCCACCACATCCATGCGCAGATCGGCGTGTGCGATGAGCGCATGCCTGGGATAGGCGCATGCACCGCCGCCGAGCATGAGCACGTCGTGCACGGCGTCCTGCGTGCAGACCGCACGCTCGAACGCCCGGTAGTACTCGAAGGGCAGCTCGAAGCGCCGCTCCCCCAGATACGTGCCCGACTGCACGGAGCGTCCGACGGACAGCATGCGCACGGGATTGCCTACGCCATCCTCGACCGTGAACACGCATGCGGGTCCGAAGAGCGTGGCGAGACGAACATGCAGGTCAGCGCGGCGGATGAGCCGCACGCAGGCGGCGGCCGCACCGCACGCCACCGCAGCAGCCGCCACGGCGGCTCCGATGCATATGCGTCTTCTACCGCGTACGCCCGCCATCCCGTGCCTCCCCGCATTGCGACGGTGTCATAGAGATTCTTTCTCACGTACCGTACTTGCCAACAATCTTATAGCAGGCAACCGATACAATTTAAGGTGTATCGATACCCGATGGAAAGGATATGGAGCATGGACAGGAACTATTTCGATCTCACGGGTCAGGTCGCTGTCGTCACCGGAGCTTCGGGCGGTCTCGGCGTGCAGATGGCGAAGGCGCTCGCCTCCCAGGGCGCTAACATCGTCGTCATGGCCCGCCGCCAGCAGCAGATCGACGAGGTCGCTGCCGAGATTGCCAAGGAGTTCGGCGTTGAGACGCTCGCCGTTCGCTGCGACATCACCGACACCGACAACGTGGACGCCGCCGTCGCCGCCGCGCTCGAGAAGTTCGGGCGTATCGACATCCTCATCAACAACGCAGGCACCGGCGCCGTCGCTCCTGCCGAGGATATCACCGACGACCAGTTCAACGGCGAGATGCAGATCGACCTCTTCGGCACCTTCAAGGTGGCCCGTGCGTGCGCCAAGCAGGCCATGATTCCCGCCAGGTACGGCCGCATCATCAACATCGCCTCCATGTACGGCCTCGTGGGCAACAAGATCGCCGGTTCCGCCCCGTATCACGCAGCCAAGGGCGGCGTCGTCAACCTCACCCGCGCGCTGGCGGCCGAGTGGGGCAAGTACGGCATCACCGTCAACTCCATCTGCCCGGGCTACTTCTACACCCCGCTCACGAAGGAGACGCTCGATAGCGACTTCTTCCAGGCAAATGCCCGCACGATGATCCCCGAGGAGCGCTATGGCAACGAGGGCGAGCTCGACACCGCCGCCATCTTCCTCGCCTCCCCCGCCTCCAGCTACGTCACCGGCGTCCAGCTTCCGGTTGACGGCGGCTACACCTGCATGTAAGCCCTGCAGATCATCGCACGCACACGGGCCCCGCAGTTCAAGCTGCGGGGCCCGTTCTTGTCGATGCATGCGCACGAAGCGGAGCGTGCGCTTCATTCTGCGCCTAGGCGCCCTTTCTCTTGCCCAGCCGGGAGCGTATATCGGCGTTGAGTTCGCGGAACACGCCTTTGGGGCTCACCTCGTCGAGCAGTTCGGCCATCTTGAGCGCCTGCTCGTCGGTGAGGTTGGCGTTGCCGGTGACGGTACGGAATTTGGCGCCCACGACATACGTGCGGATGGCCTCCTCCGTCTCCCCCGCCCCGATCATCCTGCGCACCACGGAACTCCGGTGGACGAGCTGGATGAGATCCTTGTTGAGCAGGGCATAGGAGAACTTACCGGTTTTATCGGTGTACGCCTCCACCAGCTTCTCATACTCGCCGGAGTCGATAACCACCTCTACCTCGGGAATATCATCTTCGGGCAACTCGATGAGCACCGGTCTGGGCTTGCCCTGCTTATGGTACGGCATACCTGAGGTGAGCTCCATGGCCTCCTTGAACGCCTCGAGAGGATACAGATCCGCCGGCGTATTGGCGGAGATGATGGGCTCGCCCGACGTCTTGCTGATCGACGCGATGCCCGGCTGCGTTGCGTCGCTGCGCACGATGACGATTCCCGATCCCCCTGCGGGGAACTTCTGGCGATAGGCCACTGCGGGCAGATTGCTCAAGGTCACGCTGTTGGTTCGGATCATGATGGATGGTCCTCTCTGTCTGCATGGTATCTACGACCACCCTTATTCTACCGTGACACACCGCTTGGCGCGCCCTTCCCCGCTTTGATTTACGCACGCAGGGCGCTGGGCGCGAATAACCGAGATCGTCGGAATAGGCACCGACAGATTCTGCTTCAGACTCACGCGCTGAGGAGCAAGATGGCCGCCGCCGTATGCGTCAGAACCATGGATGCGTTCGTCGAAATGCGGCACTTCATCGCCAGCAGCGCCGTCATGTTCGACCAGATCCGCGCTGTGGAGCTACGGCAGCTGGAGTATCAGAAGACAATCGATGAGCGCTTCGAGCGCGTCTTCGACTACACGGAAGCTCATGAGGCCACGAAGCAGAGGAACGTGGCGACTTTACATAGGAAATCGCAAAAGCAGGCTGTTTTTCAGACCGTCATTTCGCTCTCCTGCTTTGTTGTTAGAAATTGCTCGGTGTATACCTAACTGTTATGATATGGACTTCCTTCTTTTCTTTCAAAACACGGTAAATGATGGTGTAGTTCTTATGGAACAGCTGCCTGTATCCTTGATTTGCATAAGCTCCTATACGCCGAATCGCTCCACGCTCCGGCAAGGTTTCTAAACTGAAAATAGCATTTTCAAGTTCATCAACCATTTTAGAAGCTGTAGCAGGCTCCAACAGAGTACCTGCGATATAGGCGTAGATTCCGTCTAAGTCCCGGTAAGCACGAGGATAGAGTTTTACAAGGTATCTATCCAAAATGCTTTCTCCTCAAAGACGAAAGGGCATCCCGTGCCTCCAAAAGTTCACCGCCTGCAGCAAGCTCCCTTTCGGCTTCATTTATTGCAGCATCTATCTGTGATGATTCAAGCATTTCTTCGTATGCTTCAATGCTCATTACAACCAGATCCCCATAACCGTTTTTTGTGATAAAAAGGGGCTCATTCTTTGCATGGCAAAGCTCTGATATTTCTGTGGTATTCCTTAAATCCGTAATCGGTCTGATTTGTGGCATGGTTACTGTCTCCTTTCCTTGTACATAATTATAGCAGAATTATATACAAGAATAAGGCTTGTGCTTTTTTATGCACCCCATCTCACCAATCTATTTTGAAGTCTCTTTCTACTTTCATAAAGGGCTAGGACACTTCCCAACAGGCAAAAATCTCTATCGCCAAAGCTGCGTAAAATAGCGTTTTTTACGGAAAGGACACTCCTTTCCCCTGCTTGCTATGCATCAGCGCGGATCCGGACAAGAAGGCGATGTGGGAAGCGATCCGCCCTGTCCTGCGTAGCCCGATCATCAAAATATACACGCTCAAAGAAAGGCCGAGCATCCCCCTGCCTCTCTCCGGAATGACGGCGCTCGCGCATTATTCGATGCTGGATGACGGCGCGTATCCTGTGTATGCAGCCATCAAAATGGAGCTGTCGGAACTGAATACTTCCGCAGGAAACCGAACACCGGCCGGAGAAGCCCCCGGCTGCATCGTCCACGAGCTGGGATACCGCATCGCTTTCCAAAACGAGGCGGCGGTCGACCCGCTCACCGTAGCGCTCACCCTGACAGGGGAGGAGCTCGCCGACCCGCGGATCGGCATCGCCGTCGATAAGATGCTGGAGGAGCATGTATGGTCAAGGGATTCGATCGATTCCGGGAGTACTTCGGCGGCTTTTCAGATCACTACGTCCTGATCGGAGGCGCTGCATGCGCTATCGCCTTTAGGCGCAACAACGCAGGCTTTCGGACGACCAGAGACCTTGATGTCGTTCTTATCGTAGAGGCTCTGACCGCAGAATTCGGGCAGCGCTTCTGGGCATTTATCCGGGATGGTGGATACAGGAACCGGGCTAAGGCATCTGGTTCGCCGCAGTTCTACCGCTTCGACAAGCCAACGGAGGAAGGGTTCCCGCTGATGATCGAGCTTTTTGCGAGGACCGAGTACGTGCTGGAAGGGGGCGCGGCGATTACTCCGATTTATATCGATGGCAACGTATCGAGTCTTTCTTCGATCTTGTTGAACGATGCGTATTATCAGGCTCTCTTGCAGGGAAGAGATGTGATCGACGGCTTTTCAGTTTTGCGGCATAGCTGGCTGATCCCCTTTAAGGCAAAGGCGCGGCTGGATTTGCACGAACGAAGCCGGCGCGGCGAACACGTGGATTCCAGAGATGTAAAGAAGCATGCGAACGATATCATCCGAATCGCATCAGAACTGGTGCTGGAGCGCTGCGAACTTCCGGAAGAGGTTCGTAACGATATGAAAAGTTTCATCGATGCCGTTAACATAACGGATCGGGAAATAGAGGGCTTGATGATTCGTGGGGTAATAGCGGATGAGATTCTGAAGCTTCTCGCAGATACCTACCTGTAATCCGCACGAGCACACAATAAGAAGCTGCCATAGCAGCCTCCCCCGCCGTGATTTACGCACGCAGGGCGCACGAGCGCCCTCCGAAGAGGGCGCTCGACAAGATAATGCTATATGGCTACGGGTAAAACCCTCACGCAGCTTTGCTCTTCTTCAGAGCCAAGGCGATACCGCCGATGACAACGGCTGCAATCGCCGCATCCGCGACAAAGAACGCAGCCTTCCAGCCCTCGATGCCGCCTTGATGTGCCTGGTCGTATGCCCAGCTGTTGGCCGTGGTGTAGAGGATATTGTGCATGGCAGTACGCATGTACTGCACGTTGGACGCCGCCGTCTTGTCGGTCACCTGGTTGGGACCGCCCTCGAAGGTGGAGAGCATGGCATCGACGCCGTTGGCCAGCGCCATGTCGGCGTTCATGAATCCATGGCCGTTGTTGCGGAAGAAGTCGGACACGATGAAGCCTCGGAAGCCCCACTCGTCGCGCAGGATGGCGTTGTTGAGTGCGGAGATCTCGCCCACCCACTTGTTGCCTAGGAAGGCCCACGACTCCATGACGGCATCGGCACCGCCCTCCTTGACGGCGATCTCGAAGGGCCTGAGATAGATCTCGCGCATGGATTGCTCGGTTGCCCAGGCGCAGACCATCTTGCCGTTGGAGTCGTACATCGCGAAGTGCTTGATGGTGGAGTAGACCCCCTGCGCATGCGCGCCGCGCACCGCATCGGCGGCCATCCAACCCGCCAGCACGCCGTCTTCGGAGAAGTACTCGTAGTTACGGGCGGTAAAGGCAGAGCGGTGGGTGTTGAGTCCAGGGGCATACCAGCCGGTGGAGTTCATCTCCCTGCTCATCTTGCCCATCATCTCACCCCAGCTATAGGCCAGTTCATGGTTCCACGTGCAGGCGATGACGACCTCGATCGGATAGCCGATGGAGCCGGCTCCCGTGAAGTTGTTGTTGATGGCAGCCGGGCCGTCTGAATCGACATTCTGAACCTTGCCGATGGACTCGATGGCAGGCGTTTGGTAGCCGGAAAGCGCAATGGTGGAAGCCATCTCATCAACGGTGAGCTGGTCGAGCAAGGCATCCCACAGGGGATCATCGTAGTCCAGACCGCGTACATCGTAGATGGTCAGCGTGCCGGACGCGCCTGTCGTAGGCATTTCGGCGGCAGGATCGACGTAGGCCAAGGGATCGTAGGTGTCGTTGAGGTGGTAGCCCTCGACGTACGCTTCAGGCATGTTGAGGTTGGCCGGAGCGGCCGTGGCCTCGCCATAGTTGGCGAATCCGTTGGAGCGCGAGAGGAACACCACGTCGCCTTGAGCGTCCTGAAGCCGGTTGACGGCGGCGATTTCATCGGAGTCGCGCGGATTGGCCTCATCGTAGACGACGGTATCCGCAACGGTATAGGTTGCGCTGTCGAGCACAGTATGGGAATCGGATTTGACGGCGATCTCGTAGTCGCCGGCCTCGAGCACGTAGCAACCGTGGCCGCTCTCATCGTAGGAGGCCATCTCCTCGATGGCGAAGCCGATGGTGATAGTCTGGCTTTCACCGGGTTCCAGCAATTTGGTCTTCTCATATCTGATGAGGTTGGCGGACGCCTTCTCGATGCCGCCATCGATGTAGGGCGGTTCAATGTAAACCTCGACAACGTCTTTGCCTGCCACGGCACCGGTGTTGGTGACGGTCACCTCGAAGCTGATCAGCCCATCGCTTGCAACGATCTCCCCCATGTCCTGCACAAAGGAGGTATAGCTGAGGCCGTATCCAAACGGGTATTGCACCACTGACTCGTAATCGATAATGCCCTCAGCGTGTGCAGTCTCATAGAACTTGTAGCCCACGTAGATGTTCTCGACGTAGTTGATGAAAGCGGGGGCGTAGTTGGTAGGCACGCCGGCATTCATGCCCTCGACGGTCATGTCGACCATGTTGGCATAGTCGGTCTTCTCGGCATTGTTGTAGTACGGGGTCGCATCTATGTCATACACGAAGGTATCGTTCGTCTTGCCCGAGGGATTCACGGTTCCTGCGAGGATCTCGCCGAGGGCGCTAAAGCCCACGTTGCCCGGGCCGGGTGCCCATACGACAGCCTTGATCTGCGGATACTCCTCACAAAAGCCCAGTTCGAAGGCGTATGCGCCATTATAGATAACCACAACGTCGTCAAAGTTCGCACATACGAGATCGACCATGTCGGCCTCAGACTTGGAAAGCGAGAGGTAGTGCTGCCCTGTCTCGAAATCAGCATAGGCATCGGAGTTATCCTGATAGACTGCCTGGCTCATGTCCTGCGGGATGTCCGCATGGCCCTCTCCCGCGAAGCGGCTGATCACGATGACGGCGGTAGTGGAGTAGTCGCGTGCGCGGGCGATGAGCGCATCGTCGTAGGTGCTTGCAGGCGGTTCGGGAAGATCCCAGTTCTGGGCTGTAATCGAGACGGCTGCACGGCTCTCGGCGTAACCGAGATAGAAGTCAACAAGTTCCTGATTGGCCTCGAAACCGGCGTTCTCGAGGCCGTCGATAAGGGTCACGATGGGATAGAGATCGTTGATGCCGCCGGAACCTGCACCTCCGTACACCGGATTGGTGGATGCCCAGCCGAAGATGTTGAGCTTGGCCCCCAGGGCGAGCGGAAGCGTTGCATCCTCGTTCTCGAGCAGGACGAAGCCCTCGCGTGCGATATCAAGGGCTACCGCGGAGGCCTCGTCGGTGGTCTCCTGGGTCACCTGGCCGCCGCCGGAGACGAGGCTGATGAGCGTGGACATCGGCCCGAAGCAGACAAGGTTCACCGTAACGGCGATGCCGGCGAGCGCCGTGAACCACGTCACCTTGCGTGTGAGGGATCTTCTCCTCCTTTCCTGCCGCTTTGCCGCAATGCTGACGCCGATCGCTGCAAGGAGTATGAGTGCGATGACGATCAAGTACGGTGCGATTCCCTGCAGGACGCCGATGAGGTCTTCCAGCTCGAATGAGATCATGTCCCGCCCCTTCCCCGATTCGGTGCATAAGGCCGTGCGGTGCATCGTGCAGAATTCATTTTGTTAGATAATGAACACCTGTTTATGATTAGACTATGTGCTGATATAAGAGGCAATGAACGGATTCTCGAGCGTGTTGATAAACGTACGGAATCCAAAGACTGACGAGAAGGCGGTGCGTAACCATGGTTGATCAGGCAAAGCGCGAAGACAGGCGCACGCGCTATACGAAACAGGTTATCCATGAAGCGTTCTTCGCGCTGCTGGGAGAGGGCGGCTTCGACAAGATCACCGTGACGGGCCTGTGCCGCCGGGCCGATATCAACCGAGGCACCTTCTACCTGCACTATGTCGATAAGTTCGCCCTGCTCGACGAGGTCATCGACGAGATGCTCGACGAGGAGCTGCCCGAAGAGGAGCGGGCTCTCACGATGTGCCAGCGCGTTCCCGTGCGCGACGACTACCGCCTGCTCTATACAACCCCCGAGACGCTCCCCCACGTATCGAGCCGCATCATCGAACGCGCTGGAGCGGCGGTGATTCCCGAGATCATGGAGCGGTCGGGGGCAGACGAGGTAACCGCACGCCTGCTCTTCATCTATGCCGTCTCGGGAAACCTCGCGGTCAACAGCGCGCTGGGGTGGAAGCGCAGCACGCGCTTCAACGAGATGCAGGCCATGATCCGCAGGTTCTACGAGAACGGCCTCTCCAGCCTGTGACGGCGCGCCTCGCACACCTCGCAGCTCCCCTTACAGACGAATGCACAATTTGTACATAAAGTGAGAATCCACTATATTTAGTGATAATCCGCAGCTCATGGACGAGTAAGGACGTGCATCATGAAGGAAATGCTCAAGCTCGAGAATGTTCAGATTCTGCAGCGTGTGCACGGGTGGGAGCAGGCCGTCCAAGTTGCCGTTCAGCCGCTGGTGGACGGCGGCTATGCCGAGCCCCGCTATATCGATGGCATTATCGCCAATGCACACGAGCTCGGCCCCTACTTCGTCCTGTGCCCCGATCTAGCGCTGCTGCACGCCCGTCCGGAGCAAGGCGCGCTTAAGCAGCAGCTTGCTGTGACCGTGCTTCGCGAGCCCGTGCGCTTTAAGGAGGAGGGCCCCGATGTACGCGTGCTGGTCACGCTCGTTGCAACCGATTCCGATTCCCACATCGATGTCATGCGCCAGCTTGCCATGATGTTCGGCGATCCCGCCAACATCGCCAACGTGGCTGAGGCGGCAACCGAGCACGAGATCTACGACTTGTTCCTTTCGCAGGAATAGGCCTGCGTAACGCCCATCCCGTTCATCGTTTGACGTAGCGGGCGTCAACTTTGATATGCACGGTCCGTATCGAGTAGCGAGCTGTTCAAAGGAGGAACCATGGCAGTTGTAGAGTTCTTTGTCAACATCCTATCCACACCGGCGATTCTCGTCGGCCTTCTCGCCCTCCTTGGCCTTGTCCTTCAGGGCAAGCCTATCGAAGACGTCGTCATGGGCACCGTTAAAACCATCGTCGGTTTCTTGGTGCTATCCGCCGGCGCGAGCTTCCTGCAGTCCGGCTCCCTGCTCGCGTTTGGCGAGGTGTTCAACTATGCCTTCAACATGCAGGGCGTTGTTCCCAACAACGAGGCCGTCGTATCCATGGCCCTCGAGCAGTTCGGGTCCGACACCGCCCTCATCATGTGCGTCGGCATGATCCTCAACATCGTCCTCGCGCGCTTTTCCCGCCTGCGCTACATCTTCCTGACCGGCCATCACACCCTGTACATGGCCTGCATGCTCGCGGTCATCCTGTCTGTCGGCGGCCTGTCCGGCGCCCAGCTCATCATCGCCGGCGGCTGCCTGCTCGCATTCATCATGGTTGTGTCTCCCGCATACTGCCAGCCCACGTTCAAGAAGGTGACCGGCACCGAGGGCGTTGCGCTCGGCCACTTCGGCGGCATCGGCTATGCTCTCGCCGGCGTTGTGGGCAAGGCGTTCAAGGGCAGCAAGTCAACCGAGGACCTCAAGTTCCCCAAACGCCTCATCTTCCTGCGCGACACGACGGTCTCCATCTCCATCACCATGATGGTCCTGTTCATCGTGGTAACGGGCATCGCGGTTGCCAAGGGCATCCTCGGCGCCGATCCCACGCAGTTCGCGCACCTCAACGATCTGCTCAACGTGGGTACCGAGACCCACGTCAACTGGATCGTCTGGGCTCTTACCGCAGGCATGAGCTTCGCCGGCGGCGTGTATATCATCCTGGCCGGCGTCCGCCTGATCGTGGGCGAGATCGTTCCCGCGTTCAAGGGCATTGCCGAGAAGCTCGTCCCCGGCGCGATTCCCGCAATCGACTGCCCCGTCGCCTATCCCTATGCCCCCAATGCCGTGATCATCGGCTTCCTGACGTCCTTCCTTGCCGGCATCGTGGGCCTGCTCGTGCTCACCGGCATCAACGGCGTCATTCCCGTCGCGCTCATTCTCCCCGGTGTCGTGCCTCACTTCTTCTGCGGCGCGACGGCAGGCGTGTTCGGCAATGCGGAGGGCGGCGTCAAGGGCTGCGTGGCAGGCGCCTTCGCGCATGGCCTGCTCATCACCTTCCTGCCCGCCATCTGCATGCCCGTGTTCACGGCGCTCGGCTTTACGGCGGCCACCTTCTCCGATGCCGACTTCTCCTGGATGGGCATCCTGTTCGGCAACGTCGCCCAGGGCATTCAGGGCACCGTGCTCATGGTTGTGTGCATCGTCGTGTTCTGCGCGCCCATCGTGTACAACCTCGTTGCGCCCAAGAAGGATGCAACCAGGTAAGGTTTCCGGCTCGACGGCCCTATAATGGGTTCATGGGTTTGCCGGGACGCAGCGCGCGTCCCGGCACGCGCTTTGGGAGTTCGCTCGCCGTCCCTGCTCACGCAAAGGAGTGAAGCATGAAGGTATCCAAGATTATGTGCGCGTGCGGTTCCGGTCTGGGTTCAAGCCTTATGGTTGAGATGAACATCCAGGACGTTCTCAAGAAGATGGGCATCGAAGGCGTCTCCGTCACCCACTCCACGACGTCCGATGTCAAGCCCGGCGCTGCCGACCTGTTCGTCGTCGGACGCGATTTGGCCGACTTCATCAAGGATGTTCCCGCAGAGCAGATCGTCGTTCTGCAGAACATCATCGACAAGAACGAGCTGGAGGAGAAGCTGCGCGAAAAGAACATCGAGGCTTAAGACCCCAGCTTCCCGCAACCCAGCCATGCGGTACGCATACGCTGCAGGACATCGCTCCTGCAGCGTATCGGTTTGGATCACGACCGCCAGATGACGGGACCGCGCCCGGGCAGGATGGTGTAGCCTGCGTACCTCTCGGCAAGCTCCTCGCGGCAGGCGTCGGCCAGCGCAGGATTGGCATCGTAGCTCGTCATGAGGTAGGGCTGCAGCTGCTCGTATTCCAGCTGCTCCGCCGACATACCGTCGCGGTTCGCCATCAGATCGCCCGTGAAGACGATGCCCAGCTCAGCGCAGGCGATGACCGTCTCGCCCACCACGTGGCCGCCCGCACCTTCGAACACCTCGAACAGCCAGTTGCCGAAGCGGATTGATCCGATGAACTCGAGCGGATCGTCGCCCGTGCGCTCGCCGATGACGGCAAGATGGCCGAGCTGCGGCGGAACGTAGCTCGAGACGATCTTGGACAGCGCCACGAACGGGGCGTTGGAGGCCTTGCGCTCGCGCAGCCCGCCGCGCCCGCGCTGCTCGGCGGCAAAGTTGTCGTAGCTGTCGCGCACCAGATACACGGTATCGAACATGCTACCCAGACCTGCAGCGTCCACATCGGCCTGGGTGAGCACGATGCTCTTGCGCCGCTCGTCGAAACCGGGAAAGAGCTCGCCGAGCACGCCGGCCATCTCCTCCTTGAAGCAGCCGAGCCCGCAGTCGATGAAGAGCAGCGCCTCGTAATACTCCAGCACATAGGTGTTGCCGCCGAAGGGCGGCTCGATCACATGCAGGGTAAGCTCCGGATCGAGGCGATGCGACGACACCTTGGGCGCAAAGCGCTCGCCGCGATGCTCCGCAACGAGGTTGGCGAAGCGCAATATGTTCTCAAAGGCCTCGCGCGGCGACTCATGGCGCTTATCGAGCACCTGCATGACCTTGTTCGCGCTGGACAGGGCGCCGTTCGTCTCGTCTTGCGAAAGGCCCAGCATCTCGCGCAGCTTATTGGCGAAGGTCACATAGAAGATCGTGGAGTCGAGCAGGCGATCGGTGGCCTCGTAGTCGAGCACCCGCACCTCGCAGATCTGCGACAGATCGTCGAGCAGGCCCTTGATCTCGGCGGTGTTCTCAACGAGCAGGCCCATCTTGAAGTTCTGGTAGGGCGTGCCGTTTTCCTGCGAATTGATGTAGGGGATGTTGACCTCGTGATCCTTGATGACCTCGAGCGTGGGCAGAAGCGCGCCCGGACGATCGGGCAGCACGAGCTCGATGAGGATGATCTGGCGCATGCCGGGATCGTCCACGAGGTATTTGACCTCCTCGAGGCGCTTGGAGATGCGCTCCTGCTGCTGCTCATCGGCTTCGACCTCGATGAGCAGCGTGTTCGTGTCGACCGCGCGGTTGTAGTTCACGCGGACGATATTGCCGCCGACCTCGGTGATGACCTTGGTGGCGGTGAGAAACGCGCCCGCCTGGTCGGGCATGGTGGTGATGTAGGTCTTGCGCATGGGGCCTCCCGGCTCGCTTCGGGTGCCTTAGATGATAGCGCACCCGCAATACCTGCGCAGACGTGCGTCACGCACGCGTTACAGAGGAGCGGAGGCTCCGTGCGTCACCCAGCCCGAGCGGCGGCTACCCCTCGGGCAGGACCCCAGCCCGAGCGGCGGCTACCCCTCGGGCAGGACCGCGCGGATGCACATGGCCATGGAGATGGCTCCGGCATCGGGCGTGCCCAGGCTGCGCTCGGCAGCCGGGCGGGCGCGGCCGACCTGGGGAACCATGTCCTTCGTCGCCTCCGCAGCCTGCTCGGCCGCTGCGCACGCAGATCTCCACGCATCGACAAGCGCGGCACCATGCGCCGCCTGCGCAGCGAGCTCCTCGCCGAACGGGATCAGGGCATCGAGCATGGTCTTATCTCCGCGATGCGCACCCCCGAGCGCGAGCATCTTCTCGTATGCGGCTTTGACGGCTGCCGCCGCGACGACGGCATCGTATGCTTCGGCATGGTCGCCCACCACGGCGCCTGCCGCCTCAAGTGCGGAGCCCCAGAGAATCCCGGAGGTCCCGCCCGCCTTCGCCGCCCACGCGCGGCCCGCCTCCTTAAGCACCGACCCCGCCGCGGCACCGCGTTCGAGCGCCGATACGGCAGCTTGGTGCGCGAAGGAGGAGCCCTTCACCATGCCGCGACCGTGATCGCCGTCGCCGGCCACGCCATCGATCCGCGCAAGCTCCCGCTCGGCATCGGCCATGGCCTGCGCCATGCGTCCCAGTGCGGAAACGATATACGCCGCCGCCCTTGCCGAGGCCTCGGAGCCCGCCTCGAAGCCTCCCTCCGCCTGCGTGCGCTCCGCATACACCTTGCGCTCGCCCGATGCCATCGAGCCGATGCCCGTGCGGAAGGACGCGGTATCGCAGGGAGCCGTCCAGTACGTTTCAAGCTCATCGTCGAGAAACTCCACCGCAAGCGCGATGCCCTCCATGTCGAGGGAGGTGACGTATTCGCCCACGAGAGGATCGACCAGCGTATAGCCCCGCTCCTCGAGGATCTCGCGCACCGTTCCCCACACGACGAACAGCTCCTCGTACTTGGTGGATCCCAGTCCGTCGAGAATGACGGCGATGCGCTTCGTGTCATCGTCAGGAGCCTCGGCGAGCACGCGATCGACGAGGATGCGGGCGATCTCCGCAGCGGATCCCATGTCGTCCTCGCCCACGCCGGGTTCGCCATGGATGCCCTGGCCGACCTCCATCTTGCCCTGCGGCACCTGGAAGAGCGCCTCCTTCTCGCCGGGGAGCGTGCAGCCGCGAAAACCCATGGACATGGTGCGGGTGCGGTCGTTGGCCCGCTCCGCAACGCCGACGAGCTCATCGAGGGATGCGCCCGCCGCCGCAGCGGCTCCCGCAGCTTTGAAAACCATGAACGTGCCCACGTTGCCCCGGCGCTTCTCGGCCTCCTCGGGCGGGGCAGCCGCAACGTCGTCGGTGATGTAGAAGGTGCGGCAGTCGATGCCCGCTTCGATGAGGCGGTCGCGCGCCATATTGAAGTTCATCTTGTCGCCCGCATAGTTCCCGCCCATGATGAAGATGCCGGCGCCGTTGTCGACGGCATGCGCGACGCCGAGCACATCCTCGGTGGAAGGCGACGTGAAGACGTTGCCCACCACCGTGCCGTCCATGAAGCCGTCGCCCACGATGCCGCAGAACGCCGGATAGTGCCCGGAGCCGCCGCCGTTGATGACGGCCACCTTACCGTCGGGCATCTTGGTAGCACGGGCAACGCCGCCGGGAAGGCGGACCACGTAGTCGGGATAGGCGGCGACATAGCCCTTGAGCATGTCCTCGCGGAAGGCCTTGGGATCGTTGTAGAGCATAAGGTGCCCCCTTTCATCGTTTCGATGTGCGAGGCGGGCGCGGGCATGGCCCGCCCCATCTCGCATCCACGAGCCGTTCTAGCGCTGCTCGGCGAAATAATCCCTGATGCCGATCAGCAGGTATGCGCCGGCGAGGGCGCCCTGGTCGACGACGCCTTTGGCCTTGGCCGCATGCACGGCTGCCTTGCCGAACTTGGGCAGCATGTCCTTGGTGGCCTCGCAGCCCGCCAACGCCCCCTCTGCAGCCGCTGCGGCAACATCGGAAAAGCCCGCCTCGGGGTTCGACGCAACGCAGGCAGCGGCGGCCTGAGCGCCGGCATCGGCGGCATCAAGCAGGGTGCGGTCGCCGAGCTCGCACTTGCCGCGCTTCTGCACCCCTTCCGCGAAAGCCGCGGCGAAGGTCGCAAGATCGGGAGGCGTGAGCGCCTCCTTGCCTTTCAGGGCCTTGCCTGCCGCCATGATACCGGAACTCATGAGCGTTCCCATGGTCGAGGGAACGAGATTCTGCATCTTCATCGCAGCCTTCACGAGCTGTTTGCCGATCTCGCCCTCGGAGGCCGTCTCGCGCAGGAAATCGGGCAGGGCCCTGAAGCCCTTGTCCATCGTCAGGCCGAGATCGCCGTCGCCCATGGCGGCGTCCATCTCGCACAGCTCGTCCTTCTTCTCGGCGAAGATGGCCGCTACATACTCGAAGACTTCCGGGATGTCGTTGATCGAAAGCGAGTCCATAAGCCCCTCCTTGCTCGGATCGCGAACTACTTCTGGCAGATGAACGGGGTGCTGACCGGATAGTCGAAATAGGATTTGAGCTCGTCATCGACCTTGCAGATCGAGATGGAGGCGCCCATCATCTCCATGGAGGTGGCATACTCGCCCGTCCAGGAGCGGTAGACGGCAATGCCCTGCTCTTCGAGCAGCATGCGCACGGAGCGGTTGAGGATGTAGAGCTCCTCCACGGAGGTCGCTCCCAGACCGTTGATGAGCAGGGCAACCTCATCGCCGGCGGAAAGCGGCATGTCTTTGAGGATCGCGTCGACGGACTCGCGCGCCAGCTCATCCGCGCTTTTAAGGGGGCCGTTCCAGATGCCGGGTTCGCCGTGGATACCCATGCCGAAGGCCATCTCATCGTCGTCAAGCTGAAAGTTGGCGTGGCCGACCTCGGGCACCACGCAAGGGGTGAGGGCGAAGCCGACGGTGCGGACGTTATCGCCGGCTTTTCGAGCGGCGGCGCGCACCTCGTCCAGCGTGCCCATCTGCGCTGCCTTGGCGCCGGCGGCCTTGTACATGAAGAAGATGCCCGCAACGCCGCGACGGGCGGCAACGTTTTCGTTCGAGAGCACGTCATCCGCGCCCACCAGCGATGCAACCTCAATATCGTCCATCTCGAGCAGCTCGGCGGCCATGTCGAAGTTCATGATGTCACCGGTATAGTTGCCATAGAGGAACAGAACTCCGGCGCCGGTCTCGACCTCCTTGGCGATGGTATAGATCTGCTCGGCGGACGGGGACTGGAAGACGCCGCCCACGCCGCAGCCGTCGAGCAGGCCCTCGCCCACATAGCCGAGAAACAGGGGCAGGTGCCCGGTGCCGCCGCCGGTGATGATGGCAACCTTGCCGGGCTTCTTGCGTGCGGTGCAGTAGCATCTCAGGTCGCCGTTCGCGCACGTGACCTCGGGATGCGCGGCGTAGATGCCCTCGAGCATCTCATCGACGTACGCTTCGGGCGCATTCATGATCTTCTTCATAGCGTCGCTCCTTTCATCCAACGAAATAGACGAGGTAGTTCGTGACCACGGTCAAGAAGAGGAAGATCGTCTCCATGTATTGGAAGGGAACGGGATCCTTCTCCTTGTACTTCGTGGTCCATAGGTAGCCGAGATAGAACGCCGAGGCGATGTCGATGCCCGTGGGATCGATGTTGGGCGAGGGAATCAGCCATCTCAGCACCATGAACACGGCGAAAAACGCCATGCCTATGTAGAGGCTCCGCTTTTGATCGCCCTTGACCATCTGGCTGTAGTAGAACGCGTGCTTCATATCCGCCTTGCCGTAGAGGCGCTTGGCCTCGAGCAGCGCGCGGACGAGATACATCGACATCACGCCTGCAAAGTAGACCGCTGCGATGGGAATGTAGGCAACCCATGTGTTTGCGCCCGGGAAGAACCTGAACGCAGTGTAGAGCCAGATGCCCGCCACGAGGGCCAGCTCGAGGAAGGAGGCCAGGTAGGCGCCCGCCGTCCTGGGGGGCGGATCCTTGAGCTCGTGCACGCGGGGAAGGCGAAACGACGTGCCCCTGCGTGACGTACCGCGCGCGCCCGTGCCTGCCGCCTTTCGCTTCCTGTTGTTCTTGCTGCTCATATAACCGATCCCACCTACCGTCTGAACGGGGTGCCGGGCAGCGCAACGCGGCGCCGGGACCTAGGCGTTCGGGAACTTGATCTCCTTCGGATATTCCCACTTCTGGAGCTCCTCGGGAGGGAAGGACTTGGGCTCTGCGCCCCCGGTGGCGGTGAGGGCGTGATGGTACAGCTCGGAGAGCTCCTCGATATAGCAAGCCTTGAGGTAGGCCTCCTCGATATTCGTCTCGTCGACGGCAACGGCGCCGTGACCTTGGAGCAAAAAGACGTCCGACTCCCTGCAGGGTTCGACGATGGTTTCCGCAAGGGCGGGCGTGCCGGGACGGCCGTAGGGGGCGACGGGAATCCGAGCCTTGGAGCAGTTCAGGTTGGCGATCTCGTACACGACGGCGGGAACCGGCTTCTCGAGAATCGCGAACACGGTCGCATACATGGAGTGCGTGTGCGCGACGGCCTTGACGTCGGAACGGGTCTCATAGATCTTCAGGTGCATCAGGGATTCCGAGGTCGGGCGCAGACCGGTCAGGTTCTCGACGACGTTCGCCTCAAGATCCATGACGATCATATCGGGCACCACGAGGTCCTCGCGATCGACGCTCGTCGGCGTGATGACCACGAGCCCGGTCTCGTCATCGCGAGCGGAGAAGTTGCCGGACTTGTGCTTGCACAGCCCCTCCCGCTGGGCCTGCTTTGCCACGTTCATGACGCGGAGCTTCAGATCCTCAAGCATGGTTGAACTCCTTTCATACATGGTTCCGATTGAACTTTCGATCAAACCGGCGGGCGCGCATGCGAGCGCCCACCGGCTTGCATGGGTGCAGACCCGACATGATGCCGGTCCGGCACGTGGCGTTACTCGGCCGAAGCCTCGGCCTTCTTGCGGGCCTTCTTCATGTCGATGAGCATGTACACGAAGCCGGCGATCCAGACGATGAGCATGCCGAGCGGCAGATAGTTGCCGTTCATGAAGTCGAGGAACTGGGAGATGGCATAGGTGAACCAAGGGCCGTCGATGGATGAGTTGGAGATGAGGCCGGCGGTGCCCATGGCATCGGCGGAAAGCGCGCCCGTGCTGAGGGCAAGCTCGGAGATGAACGGCGCGAAGGCGGTGCCCACGAGCAGGAAGATGGGGACGCCGATGGCGCAGAGGATGAGCATGCGGGGCAGGTTGCCCTTGGTGACCAGATACGCGGGAACGGCAAGGGCGATGTTCACGATGCCGGCGAAGGGCAGGATCTGGTTGTTGGGGAGGATGAAGGCGTAGAGAACCGTCAGGGGGATGGAGAAGATGACGGCGATCCAGATCTCGTTGGAGCCGCCCAGGAACGGCCAGTCGAGACCGACAACCAGCTCGCGGCCTTCGAAGCGCTCATGCATGAAGGTGGAGATGGCCTCGGAGATCGGGGAAAGGGCCTCCATGAAGTACTTGGAGATGACCGGGAAGAGTACGAGGCACATGGCCGCCTGGACGCCGAGCTGGAGAATGGCGGCGATGTCGTACCCGCCGAGGATGCCGAAGAACACGCCCAGGATGAAGCCCAGCACGTGGTTCTCGGCGAAGATGCCGATCTTCTGGTGAAGCGCTTCCGCATCGGACTTGCCCCTGAGGCCGGGGATCTTGCGCAGGATCTTGTCGATGGGATAGAAGATGGCGGTGAGGAAGACCATCTTGTGGGTGCAGGTGACGCCGGGGATGCCCGTGAGCTCGAAGATCTCATCCTTGTAGTTGTCTGCAATCGTGAGCTCGAGGACGATCTGGATGGCTGCGATCACAAACGCGAGCAGCACGTTTCCGGTGAGGCCGACGACGCCCACCGCCGTGAAGATCTTGCCCCACACGTTCCAGAGGTCGGCGTTGAAGCAGTCGGTCTTGTTCGCCATGAGCATGATGATGTTGATGACGATCATCAGGGGGAACATGAGGATGGCGTAGGGCCACGACCATGCGATCGCCGACATCGTGGTCCAGCCGCCGTCGAGGATGGGCAGATCGATGCCGAGGTTGTTCAGCATCGCCTCGCCCACCGGGGAGATGATGCCGCTCATATAGGAGATGAGCATCGACATGCCGGTGAAGGCGACGCCGAGCAGCAGGCCGGATGAGAGGGCGTCGAGGGGCTTCATCCTCACGATGAGGCCCATGACGATCATGATGATGGGCACGAACACCGCCGCCCCAACAGAGCTGAGGAAGGCGTTGATCCATGAACTAGCCGCACTTAAATCCATATAGCTCACACTCCTAAACTATCTATGTGCTCATGAAGTCAACCGCAGCGTCCCGTTCGCTGCGGTTTGAAACCGGGGTGCGCCTAGCCTTGATGAGCCTTGATGGCAGCCAGGAGCTTCTCGTAGGCCTGCTTCTGGCCGACGCCCGTCAAAAAGGCGATGCCGTCGATGACGGGGATGTCGTACGTCTTCTTCTCGCGGACGATGGCGATGTAGGCGGCAGCGTCCTTGACGTAGCGATCGATGGACTTGAGGTCCACCGCTTCGACCTTCGCATCGATCTTGTCGGCCGCGAGCATGCGGTTGACCTTCGATGCGATGGTCTGCGAGGTTGCAACGCCGCTGCCACAGGCAACGATAACCTTGACTGCCATAGGATCTCCTCCTTTGCACTACGGGCCAGGCGTGTCCCGACCCGTTCCAAAACCAACTCATGTCGCGCAGCCTAGTCGTGCGTCCATTCAAGCGAGAGGAACGCGTCGTAGAACTCATCGACGCTCGAGGCAGCGAATAGAGGCTCGACCCACGCGGGGCGCTGGAAGTTGTGCATCAGGATCTGCAGGAGCTCGATATGATCCTGCGGATCCTTGAAGCCGAGCATGACCACGAGCTTGACATCGAACGTGTGCTCGGGATCGGACATGTCGCCCCAGGGCACGGTGCCCTTCAGGCGGACGGGAGCGATGAACGGCTCGATGATCGCGCTGGCTTTGGTGTGGGGGATCGCGATGGGATAGGGCTCGACGGGGAGCGCGGTGGGGTATTCCGCCTCGCGCTGCTTGATGGTGGGAAGGTAGGTCTCGTTCACATACCCTAACTCGAGAAAGCGCCTGCCCATCTCATCGAAGACCTGTTCGTAGGAATCGACGCCGAGATCTACGGCGGCAAGCTCCCGTTTGATCGCATCCTTGCCGAGCATGGATCAATCACCACCCTCCGTCCCGTGTCCCGAAGCGTCGGCACTTCGGATACCCGTTCGCTGGTGATTGTAGCAATCACAATTTCTTCACACTAGGCGAAGATGCTTCACGCTCGAAGACGTGAGATTATGCTGGTCTAAGATGCTTCTCGCAGATGTGAAATGAACTATACTAAGTTTATCCTCGGCATTTCTCGAAATATACCCGTTTCACCGCAGGTGGCAAGGATGGGCTGCATGCATTTTATGAAACGGATTACTTGAGTACCTGAAACTCGGTGCGCTCGATCACCAGGGCGGCCTCGGCGGGCGTCCGTGCCGCGCGCAGCTCCTCGAGGAAGGCATCGCCCTCCAAAGTCAGCATATCGAGAAGGTTGGCGAGCGCTTTGAGATGCATCTTCCGGTCGATCGCGGCGAGCGTGCAGACGAAATCGATGGGGTCGTTGTCCTCGCTGCCAAAGTTGACGGGCTCGCTGAGCCTGATCAGGCTCATCCCCATCTTAACGGTGCCGTTCTCCGGTGCGCTGTGCGAGAGCGCGAAGCCGGGCACCAGCACGCTGTAGGGCCCGAACCGCTCCATTCCATCGATGATGCTGCCGATATAGCGCTCCTCGATGTAGCCCATCTTGAGCAGCACCTGCGCGGATGCACGCACCGCATCGCGCCAGTCGGCGCACGCGACGTCGAGGACGATGTGGCTCTCCGGCAGCAGCTGATGGAGATAAGGCGCCACGAGATCGTCCTCGATCTGCTGGAACTCGTGGAAATAGCGCCTGACCTCGATACGGACCTCCTTGATGAGCTCCTCGTCCTCGGGAACGCGCGCCCGCAGGACCGGCTCGATCCTGTCGAGCACTCCCCGTGCGGTCAACTCCACCTCTTCGGAATCGCCGGGCATCACGGTTGGCTCGATCAGGGTGAGAAGATCGTGGACCAGGCGGTACTCCCGTTCCCGCAGCGGCAGGCCGACGACCACATGCTCGACGGGGCAGGCATCCAGCGGAACCGTGGAGATGACGAGATCAGCGTGGTAGCTTGCGATGTAGGGGATGTCGTGGGCGGGGATGACCTTGACGATCTTGATGTTGAAATGGTTCCTGAGCTCCTCGGCGAGCAGCTGGGAGGTGCCTATGCCGCCATCGCAGACCACCACGACGCGCGGCCGCGCGCGCCGTGCCCTGCGCCGCTCGAGCGCCGCGCAGAAGTGCAGGGCGATGTACATGATCTCGACGGGCACGATCGCCCGACCCGCATACCCCTCGAGCTGGGCGAGATTCTCCTCAACCGCCTCCCGCACGGCAGGGTGATCCTCGATCACCTCCGCAACCGCGCTGTTCTCGGGAAAGCGCGAGGGATCCGTCGAAAACATCGATCCCAGGTGATTGGAGAGGTATTCGAACAGGTCGTAGTCACCGGTCAGATCGATGCCGATGCGTTCCGACACGCACCTGATGAAGGTGCGCGAGAGTTTTTGGACATGCATCTTCTCCGCATTGAACTGCGTGTCTCCCTGATAGCGCAGGGTCTGGCCGAGGCATGCGAACAGCAGCGCGTCGTCTTGCCCGAGATCGGCGGAGCAGTATTGGTTCACGAGCTCCACCGTTTCACGCTCGAAGGGGCCGATATCCTCGCCGAGGGGATCGACGGGGATCCCCTCCAAGCCGTCGAGGCGGTGACCGGTTTTGCTTCTGAACGCGCACAGGGTCAGGAGCTCGGCCTGGAGGCGGAAGGGGCGGTCGGGCATGAAGATGCCGTATGCGTGGCAGCGCTCGTTCAGGATCCGCTTGATCGTGGGTTCGTCATCGCTGAGGGCGGCGTTATCGGGCAGGGCGCGCCATTGGTCCACGATGGGCCCGCCCCGGGTGATGAAGGCATGCAGGAACGCGCGGCGCAGAGCCTCGCCGCCGCGCACCCTCACGCCTCGGCTGGGCTTCGATTCGACCTCCATGCCGGCAGCCCTGACGAGCCCCTTGACGCCGTCCAGATCGTTGAGGATGGTGGGTCGGCTGACCGACAGGATCTCGGCGATGTCGCCGAGCGTCATATAGCCGCCCGCGCCCACGAGAATCGCAGCCGCAAGCTCCTGCCGTTCCTCGCGAGACATCCGGTATATAAGGGCATCCTCCACAGGAAGCAGATCCTCGGCTCGGCCGAAGCCCTCGGGAAGCAGCAGCACGCCCTTGGGTCCGAATTCGACCGCACCCAAGGCGTTGCGCTCCAAGAAGGCGTTGAGCGCCTTTATGTCGCTCCGAATGGTTCGCTCGGTAACCTCGAGGTCGCGCGCAAGGTCAGAGAGGGTGCACGGAGCCGTGTCGTGCGACAGCCTCGTAACGAGCTGAACCGTCCTGCGGTTCATTCCCATGAAACGCCCCCTCATCCGGTCGCCATACGATCATGATAGCCCGATTCACCGCCGTTCCTCCGTGGAGTATAGCAGGCGGAGCGTAGAAGGCGATGGCCTCCTGCGTGCGTTCGACGCCCGTCCGATCCCAGCTTGCAGGGGCTTCCCCGCACGTGACTGCGAGCGAGGAACCAAAAATGCACACAATGCTGCAGACTTTCGACCCGAACCGACCTTGGGCGCAATTTTAATGCAGAAACACTGCATATTCATCATGAATATGCAGTCTGTCGAACCGATACATGCTCGACTGCCGAAACTCTGCAGCATTAAAAGAAAAAACGGTTCACGGAGCAGAAGCTACGAACGGAACACGATCTTTCCGTCGTCGGACATCGACTCGATCGATGCCAAGGATTCCACGCGGATGCCCTTCGCCCTGAACTCGTCGCCTCCCGCTTGGAAACACTTCTCCACGCATGCGGCCATGCCCACGACCTCGGCGCCGGACTGCTCGACGAGATCGATGAGGCCGCGCAGGGCGCTGCCGTTCGCCAGAAAGTCGTCGATGATGAGCACCTTGTCGCCGATGCCCATGCAGTCGCGTGCCACGACCACATGGTAGTCTTCGTTGTGCGTGAACGAATGGACGACGGTCATGTACACGGAGCCGTCCACGTTGGTGGTGCGGTGCTTCTTTGCAAAAATCACGGGCACGCCCATAGCCATGCCCGCTGCCGCTGCAATCGCGATGCCGCTCGCCTCGATGGTGATGATCTTGCTCACGCCCGCATCCGCATACAGGGTTGCGATCTCGGCGGCCATGTCGCTGAGAAGCCGGGTGTCGATGCAGTGGTTGAGAAAGCTTCCAACCTTGAGAACCCCTCCGGGCAGAACCTTGCCATCCGCAAGAATACGCTCTTCGAGTTGACGCATGAAAACATCCTCCAGGTGCGTGAACCGTCAGGTCGATGTGGAGTAGCGCGGTTTTCAACCGCGTGGTTTCACATCACGATACTAGATCATATGCGGACCGCGGAGCAGCGCAAACGGGAGGTTGTAAGCAATTACGTAACATTTCTCCGCAGGGAGAGCGCCCTCATCGGCGCGCGGCGTCACGCTCCCGCAGCACGCGCTCGAGGATCGTCCTATCGTCCTCGCAGGGCTCGAACCCCTGCGCGCGGAGCATGAGCGTCTCGCTGCCCTTGCCCAGCACGCACGCGAGCGCCTCGACGCCCTCCTTTGCCCACGCATCGCACACCTCCACAGCACGGCGGATGGCTTGGACGCGATCCTGCTCAAGCTCCACCGCAGAGCCCTCGGGGGTTGCGGCGAGCATCCCCTCGAAGATCTGGGAGATGGGCTCGGCCCCCGGATCGTCTTCGGTATAGATGCACAGGTCGGAGACGGCGCAGGCTATGGGAGGCATCTGAACGCGACGCTCCAAACCCTTCACGCCGGTGCATCCGAAGACCGACACGATGCGGCGTTCGGGATACTCCGTGCGCACCGACTCGAAGAACTTCTGGAAGCTCTGCCCGTTGTGGGCGAAATCGACGATGCCCACGATGTCGCCGCTCGCGCTGGAGATGCGCTCCATGCGGCCGGGAATGCGCGTGGCATACAGTCCCGCACGGATCTGAGCTTGGGTTGCACCGAGCATCTGGGCGAGCGCGATGGCGCACAGGGCGTTGTCCACATTGAAGATACCGGGAATGCCCAGGCGCATCTCCCCCGTCCAGTCGGGAGTATGCGCAACGAACTCCAGCCCCTCCGGGCCGGGCGTGATGTCGGTTGCCCAATAATCGGCCCCCGATCCGGGGGGTCCGAAGGTGCGCAGGTCGCCGACGGTGCGCGCGGCCTCGAGGATCCGGTCGATATGCTCGGTGTCGAGACCGATCACCGCCCGCTTGCAGGCGCTGAGGATGCGCAGCTTGGACTCGATATAGTCATCCAACGTGGGATGCTCGATCGGCGAGATATGGTCGCGACCGATGTTGGTGATGGCGGCGATGTCGAAGGCGAGCCCCTCCACGCGCCCGTACTTGAGCCCCTGGCTGGAGACCTCCATCACCATGGTGAGCCCGTTGTCGGCGGCGTTGGCCAGGCGATGCCAGAGCTCGGGAGCCTCGGGCGTGGTGTTCGGGCTCTCGCCGCCTTCCACGCCGTCGAAGAACTCGACGGAGCCGAGCAGGGCGGCATGGCTGCCGGGCACGCCGTCATCCAGGATGGAGCGCAGCATGTAGGTGGTCGTGGTCTTGCCCTTCGAGCCGGTCACGCCCACGATGCGCAGGCGATGCTCCGGACGTCCCCAGCAGAGGCTCGCGATGTGCGGCATGGCGGCGCGGATATCGCCCACCACGAGCTGAGGTACCCCGGGCGCAACATGGGCGAGCTCGTCTGCGATAGCCTCCTCGCACGCGAAGGCGACCGCGCCCCGCTCCACGGCTGCGGTGAGGAACGCCGGTCGGAACGCCGCGCCCTTGCAGATGAACACGTTGCCGGGGATAACCGCGCGCGAATCGTGCGCGGCACCGCGTATCTCGGGATTGGCGGGCGCGTGGGCGCTCGTGACGGGCGACCGGGGCGACAGCATGCCGAGCTGCTCGAGAACGGCGGCAAGCTGGCGCACATCGACCTGTTCCATAGCGGCGCTGCCACCCTTCCTTCTCGCGCGGTGCCTCTGCCCCGCTTCGCCCTTCTCGTGAACCTATGATAAAGCTTTTACGTCACGCGTCTCGCCGACACGAGCGCAGCGCTTCCTCCACCGCAGCCGCGATGGCGGCATTGCCCTCCGCATTGGGGTGCAGGCCGTCGTCGAACCATTCGGGGTGATCCGCGGTGAGCGCGTGCAGGTCGACGATGCACGCCCCCGCATGCTGCGCCACGCGTTCGAGGGCGGGTATCGCCTCGTCCGCCAGGCGCGCATCTGCCTCGGAGCTTGCATGGATCGCGGGAGGGAGCATGACGATAACCTGCGGCGCGCCGGGCTTTGCCCGGATCTTCTCCACGAGTTCCCGATAATCCCGCTCGAACACCTCCGCGCTCCACGCGGCGTCGCACACGTCGTTGGTACCGAGCATGACGATGACGATCTCCTCTTCCGCCTCCCAGAACTCGACCGCCCGCAGGGTCTCCTCCCAGGGATAATGCCCGTCCGCACGCGCGCATGCGCCCGAAACGCCGAAGTTGGCGACCCGGCTCCCCTCCGGCAGAGCATCTGCCACCAGCGAAACCCAGCACTCCTCCGCGCGATCGGCGAGCCCGAAGCCGTAGGTGATGGAGTCCCCCACGCAGGAGATGCGCAAGGGATCCGCCTGGGGCGCAGGCTCCTTGGCGCCGCAGCCGGCAAGAAGCACGGCGAGCGCGGCGACGATCGACCCGACGGCGAGCATCGCGCGTACCCGCACGGTGGTTCGGCCGCCCCTAGCCACGACGCTTGAGCATCTGCCCGCACACCCACGTGGAGAGACGGCGCGGCACGAGGCGCGAGGCGATGTTGGCGAGCTTGCTGGGCAGCGAGTGCACCGCAACGGGCGTGCCCGCCATCAGAGCCTCGTACCCGAGCCGTGCCACCGCGCGCGGCGACTGCGCCCCCATGAACGAGAACACGTTGCGCGCATCCATGCCGGCGGCATCCCAGAACCCCGTGTCGGTCGTGCCCGGGCAGAGCGCGGTCACCGTGACGCCGGTGCCGCGCAGCTCCTCGCCCATCGCCTGCGAGAAGGAGAGCACGAACGCCTTGCTCGCAAAGTAGACGGGCATATAGGGGCCTGCGGTGAACGCGGCCACCGACGCCACGTTGAGGATGCGGCCGAAACCATGCGCGCGCATATCGTTGCCGAAGAGATGGGAGAGCCGCATGAGCGCGAGCACATTGAGCTTGACCATCTCCTCCTGGCGCTCCCATGCCGCATCGAGGAAGGCGCCCTGATCGCCGAACCCCGCATTGTTGACAAGAACGCTGATGCGGATGCCGGCGTCGGACAGCGCCTGATGGAGCAGGTCGGCCGCATCGCCGTCGGCGAGATCGAAGGGGAAGATCGGCGCCTCGATGACGTAGCGCTTCTCAAGGTGCGCGGACAGCTCGCGGAGCTTCCGCTCGTCTCGTGCGACGAGCACGAGGTCGTAGCCGTGCGCGGCGAGCAGGTCGCACAGCTCCCGCCCGATGCCGCCCGTCGCTCCGGTAACCAGCGCGCATGCCATGAAGGGCTCCTTCCCTAGAGCAGGCCTAAGAACGTGAACAGCGGAACCAGCGCCGCGGGCATGAAGCACGCGGGGATGAGGTTCGCCGCCTTGACGCGGGTGACTCCCATGAGGTTGAGGCCGAGGGCGAACAGCAGCAGCGAGCCCGTGGCCACCATGTTCTCGATGACGGTCGCCGAAAGCCACGGCGCGATGATCGTGGCGAGCAGCGTGAGCAGCCCCTCGTAGACAAAGACCGTCGCTCCGGAGAACGCCACGCCGATGCCCAGCGTCGAGGCCATGACCATGCAGATGATGAAGTCGATGGCGCCCTTGGAGAACAGCGTGGCGTGGTCGAGCAGCATGCCGCTCTGGAGCGACCCCACGATGGCCATGCTGCCCGTGCAGACGAGCAAAGACGCCGGAACGAACCCTGCGGAAAAGTTCCCGAGCCTGCCGCCGTTCCCGAAACGTGCTTCGAGGCGCGTCTGGACGGCATCGCCCAGACGATGAAACCAACCATCGATATCGCATACGAAGCCGACGAGCGCGCCAAGCGCCATGGACAGCGTCACGATGATGGCCGATGCGGTGCCCGTCATGCCCTGTATGCCGATGAACGCCACGCACAGGCCCTGGCCGACCAGGAGGAAATCGCCCATGTCCTTTTTGATCCAACGGCGCAGCACCACGCCGAGGACGCCGCCGATACAGGCCTCTATTCCGTTGACCAGGGCACCGAGTATAACCATGCGATCGCTCCCTCAAGCAGACCAGTCCATTGTACATGGACGTCCTGCGAAGCGCGGAGCCGATCAGCCGTCGAGCACCGCAGCGCCATGCGATCGGAAGCGCCGCATCATCTCGCCCGTGAGCGAGACCTTATCGTCCAGGCGGTCGGGCATCTCGTCGCGCGACATCCAGACGGCTTCCTTGAGCTCCGTGCAATCGACCGTGATCTGCGTGCTGCCATCCGCCTCGCAATAGAACCCCACGAGCAGCGTGTCGGAGTAGGACCACGGCTGGCTCTTGTAGAACACGAGGTTCTTCACCTTGAGACCTATCTCCTCCATGACCTCGCGCGCAACCGTCTGCTCGATGCTCTCGCCGATCTCGGTGAAACCCGCGACGAGCGCATAGCGCGCGTTGTCCCTGCCCGCGTACTTGGTGAGGACGATGCGATCGGTTGCGGGATCCACCACGCCCACGATCACGCCCGGCGCGATCTTGGGATAGATCACGAGGCCGCACTCCGGGCAGCACAGCTCGCGGCTCGTGGGCACGGCCTCCGTGCGGTGCGCGCAGCGCCCGCAATACCGGTTCTCCTCGTACCAGCGCGCCAGCTGCCAACCGGTCGAGACGGCGAACAGCAGATGCCGGGGCTCGGCGAAGCGCAGCCAGGTGATCGTCTCGTACGAGAAGCCCCGAGGAGCTTCGATCTGCCCATCGCGCGCGAGGAAGAAGTCGCTGCCGTCGATGGAGAACAGATATTGGAGCGTAAGATCTGCGCCCATCTCCGCCGCACGCGGCACGTCGATGGCCTCGCCCTCGAGACGGCAGAGCACGGTATCGCCGATGTAGTGCAGCACATAGCTTTCGGGCGTCGCCTCATGCGGCTCGAAATGATTGTTATAGACGTGATCGCCGATATCCTGGATCAAGGACCCTCTCCCCTCTCGTCTCGCGCACGTCAATGGTAGCAAAAACGGCATCGCGGACGCTCCGCCGCCGTATCAGCTGCCCTGGCGCACCCGTTCGCGCAGAGCGGGCAGAGCCTCGCTCACCAGCACGGCTGCGAAGATGAGGGCGAACCCGGCGATCAGGCGCGCGGTGAGCTGCTCGTGATAGAAGACGACGCTGAAGATCACCGCGAACACGCTTTCGAGCGAGAGAAGCAGCGCCGCCGTAGCAGGCTCCACGATGCTCTGCGCCACGTTCTGCACCATCATGGCGAAACACGACGACAGCAGGACGAGGTAGGCGAAGGCGCCCCAGAAGTCCGCTCCGAGCGCAGCCGGGTTGGGAACGGGCTCGAATGCGAGCGCGCAGACAAGCGCGATGGCGGCGGTGACGGCGATCTGCACGACGGTGAGCGCCACGATGTCATGGTCGCGCGCATACCGCGCGACGTAGACGATATGGAGGCCGAAGAGCAGCGCGCAGCCGAGCGTCACCGCGTCGCCCCGCGCCAGCACGAGCGCGAACCCCTGCCCGAAGGAGATGAACCCGATCCCCACGAGGGCGAGCAGAGCCGCGAGCACATGCGATGATTCGGGCCGTCTGCGGGCAAGGGCCCAGTTGAGGAACGGCACGAACACGCAGTAGGTGGCCGTGAGAAACGCGCTCTTCCCCGGCGTCGTATCCGCCAGACCGGCAAACTGCAGCATGAACCCAAGCCCTGAAATCGCTCCCAGGATGCAGCCTTTGCGCAGGTGGTCGGCATCCACGTGCGCGCGGAGCGTGCGCCGAAACGTCACGGCGAGGATGGCCGCGGTCGCCAAGAAGCGCAGCGCGAGCAGCCATAAGGGGGAGATGTCGTCGAGCGCCCCCTTCGCCACCACGTACACCCCGCCCCAGATGGCGGCGGCGAGGGTGAGCGCGGCTTTCCAAACCCACGCGGGGATGAGTGCGCGTTTCGTTTCCATGTGCTCCGAGCTGCCCTACTCGCGGCCGTCCCAGCAATAGGTGCAGACCTTTTCGCGATCGATGCCGATGGCCTCGAGCATGCCGTCGAGCGTCTGGTAGGCGAGCGAGTCGAAGCCCATCTCCTCGCAGATGGACCGCAGCAGGCACGCGCCGCGTTCGGTGCGGGCATCGGCGTACTCTGCGATGTGGTTCTCGCCCGCGTCGCCTTCAAGCTCCATGATCTTGCGCCGGGCGATGAGCTCGTATTCGGTGCGGCTGCGCGAGAAGCTCAGGTATTTGCAGCCGTACATGATGGGAGGGCAGGCGGAGCGCATGTGCACCTCGGCCGCCCCGGCGCCGTAGAGGAAATCGACCGTCTCGCGCAGCTGGGTGCCGCGCACGATGGAGTCGTCCACGAAGAGGAGCTTCTTGCCCTTGATGAGCCCCGGCACGGGGATCTGCTTCATGTGGGCGATACGGTCGCGAATCGACTGGTCGGATGGCATGAACGAGCGCGGCCACGTGGGCGTGTACTTGACGAACGGGCGCGCGAAGGGCGTGCCGCTCTCGGTGGCGAAGCCGATGGCGTGCGGCAGGCCCGAGTCGGGCACGCCGGCCACGTAGTCCACCTGGGGGAGCATGCCGAGCTCGCGATCGTTGCGCGCCATGATCGCGCCGTTCCTGTAGCGCATGACCTCGACGTTGACGCCCTCGTAGGTGGAGTTGGGATAGCCGTAGTACACCCACAGGAACGTGCAGATGCGCATCTTTCCGTTCGGCTTCACCAGCGTCTCGTACCCGTCGGCGGTGATGCGCACGATCTCGCCCGAGCCGAGCTCGTATGCGTCGGCGTACCCCAGCTTGCCATAGGCGAAGCTCTCGAACGTGACGCAGCAGCCGTCATCGTCCTTTCCCACCAGCACGGGCAGACGGCCCATCTTGTCGCGCGCGGCGATGAGCTCCCCGGCCTCGTTCATGATGAGGAGCGTGAGCGAGCCCTCGATCTGATCCTGGGCATACCGGATGCCAGCGATGAGATCCTCCTGGGTGTTGATAAGGGCAGCGACGAGCTCGGTGGTGTTGACCTCGCCCGAGCTCTGGGCCATGAACTGGTGGCCGACGTGCGAGAACGCCTCGATGAGCTCGTCGGCGTTGTTGACGGCGCCCACGGTGGAGATGGCGAACACGCCCAGGTGGGAGCGCACGAGCAGCGGCTGGGGGTCGGAGTCGGAGATGCAGCCCATGGCCGTGGTGCCGCGAAAACCCGGCAGGTCCTTCTCGAAGCGCGTGCGAAACGGCGTGTTCTCGATGGAGTGGATCTCGCGCTGGAACCCGCCTTCGGGCAGGCATGACACCATGCCCGCGCGGCGCGTTCCCAAGTGGGAATGGTAATCCACGCCGAAGAACACATCGAGTGCGATCTCGCGTTTGGATGCCGCCCCGAAGAATGCCCCCATTGCGCCGCCTCTCATTCTCATCCGCTGCGGATCAGGCCTATGATCGCTCGAATGCCCGTGCTTTTTTCGGGCGGGCCTTTGTATGTGCAACGTGCTCCTAGGCCTTACAGTATAGCGAGCACCCGGCAGCCGATGGCGTCGCGCAGGTCGATGTTGCACGTTAAATTTCGATTACCTCCGACGGCGCTTCCCTGCGGTCAGGGGCCTGAGCTGCAGCTGCTGCCGTATCGGTCTTTTGAAGCGAACGCGGAACTCTAAAAGCGTGGGTCACAGATACGACGGGCGTAGATACAATGGCACAGGATGCGAGTAGCCCGTTGCAGAGGAGATTTCATGGACAAGATCGCGATGACAACCCCGCTCGTCGAGATGGATGGCGACGAGATGACCCGCGTCATATGGCAGATGATCAAAGACCAGCTTATCTACCCCTATGTGGATCTCAAAACCGAGTACTACGACCTGGGCCTTGAGATGCGCGATGCCACCGACGATGCCGTGACCGTCGAGAGCGCGCATGCCACCAAGCGGCTCGGCGTTGCCGTGAAGTGCGCCACGATCACCCCCAACGCCGCGCGTGTGGATGAGTACGGCCTGAAGCAGATGTGGAAGAGCCCCAACGGCACCATCCGCGCACTGCTCGACGGCACCGTGTTCCGCGCGCCCATCATGGTGAAGGGCATCGAGCCCTACGTGCGCACGTGGAAGCGGCCCATCACCTTGGCCCGCCATGCCTACGGCGACGTGTACCGCAATGTGGAGCTGAGCGTTCCCGGCCCCGGAAGCGTGGAGCTCGTCTACCGGAGCGCGGGCGGAGCGGAGACGCGCGCCACCGTCCATGAGTTCGAAGGCGCGGGCATCGTGCAGGGCGTGCACAATCTCGACAGCTCCATCGAGAGCTTCGCGCGCGCCAGCATGAACTTCGCGCTCGACACGCGCCAGGATCTGTGGTTCGGCGCCAAGGACACCATCTCCAAGACCTACGACCATCGCTTTAAGGACATCTTCCAGGATATCTTCGATGCCGAGTACCGCGAACGCTTCGCCGAAGCGGGCATCGAATACTTCTATACGCTGATCGACGATATCGTCGCGCGCGTGATCCGCTCCGAGGGCGGCTTCATCTGGGCTTGCAAGAACTACGACGGCGACGTGATGAGCGACATGGTGAGCACGGCGTTCGGAAGCCTCGCCATGATGACGAGCGTGCTCGTCTCGCCCGAGGGCGCCTGGGAGTTCGAGGCGGCGCACGGCACCGTGCAGCGCCACTACTACCAGCACCTCGCCGGGAAGGAGACATCCACCAACAGCGTGGCCACCATCTTCGCGTGGACGGGCGCGCTGCGCAAGCGCGGCGAGCTCGACGACCTGGACGATCTCGTCGCATTCGCGAACCGGCTCGAGCGGGCAACCATCGACACCATCGAGGCGGGCGAGATGACCGGCGATCTTGCCGCCATCACCACGCTGCCCGATCCCGTGCGCCTGAGCACGCAGGACTTTATCGCAGCGATTGCCAGCAGGCTGCCGTAACCCCCCATCCGGGGATACTCCCCCATTGGGGGAGTATCCCCGGATGGGGGGGGTGTCATAGCCCGAACGGCGCGAAGACGCGCGGCAGGATGCCGTGCATGTGGGCGATGGCAACGCCGTAGTTGGTGATGGGCACGCCCTGCTCGGCGGCGCGCGCAACGCGTCCGCGCATGGCACGCGCTCCCAGCGTGCATCCGCCGCAGTGGATCACCAGATCGTACGGCGTCAGATCGAGCGGATAATCCCCGCCCGAGGTGAACTCGAACACCGGCTCCATGCCGGTGAAATCGCGCACCCAGCGCGGCATCTTGACCGTGCCGATGTCCTCGCACTGGCGGTGATGCGTGCAGCCCTCGCAGATGAGCACGCGCGAGCCGTCCTTAAGGCCGTCGATCGCACGGGCGCCCGCCGCCTGCGTGGCGAGGTCGCCCTTATAGCGCGCGAAGAGAATCGAGAACGACGTGAGCGGGACCTCTGCAGGCACGATGCGCGCAACCGCGTCGAAGACCTGCGAGTCGGTCACCACCATGCGCGGAGGTGCGGGAAGGGAGGCGAGCGTACGGGCGAGCTCGGCATCGCGGCACATGAGCGCGCACGCGCCCGCCTCAAGCACATCGCGGATGACCTGCTGCTGCGGCAGGATGAGCCTGCCCTTGGGGGCCGCTTTGTCGAGAGGGACCACGAGCACCACCACGTCGCCGGGGACGAGCAGGTCGGCGATGAGCTGCGGCTCGGGACCTGCCGCAGCGCCCACGCGGGCGAGCGTCTCCTTGAGTTCGCCGATGCCATCCCCCGTGGCCGAGCTCACCCGCAGCACCGCGGCAGCCTGGGCGATATCGGGAAGCGCAACGTCGGCGTCGACGAGATCGCCTTTCGAGAAGGCGACCACGCACGGGATGCCCTGCTCGGAGAAGAGCGCCAACAGCCGTGCGTCCGTCTCGCCCATCCCCCGCGTCGCATCCACCACGAGCACCGCGACATCGCACGTCGCGAGCACCTTGCGAGCGGCGTCCACGCGCAACTCGCCTAGGGACCCCTCATCGTCGAACCCCGGCGTGTCCACGATCACCACCGGGCCGAGCGGCAGGAGCTCCATGGCTTTGCGCACCGGATCGGTGGTGGTACCGGCAACGCTGGAGACCACGGCCAGCTGCTGCCCGGTTGCGGCATTGACCAGGCTCGATTTTCCCGCATTGCGCACGCCGAAGAACGCGATCTGCACGCGCTCGCCGCTCGGGGTGTCGTTAAGGCCCATATCATCCCCTCTCTATCAGCGCTGCTAGAACCTGAAGTCGTTGCCCTGGCCGGTGCGGATGAGTCCGATGCGCTCGGCGCAGAGCGCACGGCGCTGCTCGTCGGGGATGTTGCCCAGCTCGCGCTCGATCATCTTCCAGCCCAGCTCCTGCGTCTCGGGCGAGGCGTAGTCGGTGAGGAATTCGGAGAGCGTCATGAGCGCGTTGGGATGGCAGTAGTTCAAGATCTGGCCGCTCTTGCAGAAGCTCATGAAACGGTCGCCCGTGCGGCCGGCACGATAGCACGCCGTGCAGAAGCTGGGGATATGGTCGCACTCCATGAGCCAGCGGATCACCTCGTCGAGCGTGCGCTGGTCGCTCACGTCGAACTGCTCGGTATCGGTGGGGCGGATCTCCTCGGTGTAGCCGCCCACGCTGGTGCGGCTGCCGCCGCTGATCTGCGAGATGCCCAGCTGCAGGGCGGCCTCGCGCACGCGCTGGTTCTCGCGGGTGGAGATGATCATGCCGGTATAGGGCACAGCCAGGCGGATGAGGGCGATGATCTTGAGGAACATCTCGTCGGTGAGCGAGTTGTCGAACGCGGTGGGGTCGATGTCATCGGCGGGCTTCACGCGCGGCACGCTGATGGTGTGCGGACCCACACCGTTCACGGCCTCGAGGTGCTCGGCGTGCATGAGAAGGCCAGCGAACTCGTAGCGATAGCCGTCCAGACCGAAGAGCACGCCCAGGCCCAGGTCGTCGATGCCGCCCTGGAACGCGCGGTCCATGGCCTCGGTGTGCCAGTTGTAGTCGTGCTTGGGGCCCCACGGGTGCAGCTGCAGGTAGTTCTCCTTGTGGTAGGTCTCCTGGAAGAGGATGTAGGTGCCGATCTCGGCCTCTTTGAGCATGCGGTACTCGTCCACCGTGGTGGCCGCGATGTTCACGTTGACGCGACGGATGGCGCCGTTCTTGTGCTTCACGGAGTAGATCGTGTGGATGGAGTCGAGGATGTACTCGATGGGGTTGTGGATCGGGTCCTCGCCGGCCTCGATGGCAAGGCGCTTGTGGCCCATGTCCTGCAGCGCGATGACCTCATCGCGAACCTGGTCCTGCGTGAGCTTGACGCGCGGGATGGTCTTGTTGATGGCGTGGTACGGGCAGTACAGGCAGCCGTTGATGCAGTAGTTCGAAAGGTAGAGCGGTGCGAAGAGCACGATGCGGTTGCCGTAGTAGGCCAGCTTGATCTTGCGCGCGAGGTCGAAGATGCGCTTGTTGACCTCAGGATCGTCGCAGGCCAGCAGCACGGACGCCTCGCGGTGCGTGATGATGGAGCAGTGGTCCTTGTCGGGGTGCAGGTTGGGCTCGCACTTCTTGAGAATGCGGTGGATGAGCTCGAGATCGTTCTTGTGCTCGTCGGCATAGGCGAGCGTGTCGAGGATCTCCTGGTGGTTGATGAACTCGTCCGCGCAGTGTGACGTGGGATCGTAGGTGTACGACATTGCGGTTCCTCTCTCTTCTGGCTCGGATTCCCCCATCCTTGCCGTTAGATGGCTGTTATAGGCACGGGTCCCCCCTATCGGTGACCACGCGATAACCGATTCGTTCCATGCGCTCTTCAAGGATGCGGCGGCTCCGGGCCGCCTCCACGTCCGAGCAGGGCTTGCCGTCGTAGAGCAGGTACTTGCCCCGCACGTCCGCAGGCGACAGGTTGGGCATCACCACGTTGGCGCCCGCCTCCATGCCGAGCTCCCACCCGTGCGGATGGAGGGTGCCGAGCGCCGTGGTGGCGGGCAGCAGGATGGCGGGCTTGATGAGGCGGATGATGGAGAGCAGCGCGAGGGTCTGCTCGAGCGAGCCCGCCGGCTCGCCTGCAAACGGCGTGGCATGATGGGGCATGAACGGGCCGATGCCGCACATCTCGGGCGAGAACTCCTGGATGAAGGCGAGATCGGCCGCCAGCGTTGCAGGCGTTTGGAAGGGGCTGCCCACCATGAAGCCGCAGCCCACGGCATAGCCCAGCGAGCGCAGGCTGCGCAGGCACGCCATGCGCCGCTCCCAGCTCATCGAGGCGGGATGCAGCCGCGCGTAGTGGGCGGGATCGGCGGTCTCATGGCGCAGCAGGTAGCGGTCGGCGCCCGCCGCGCGCAGGCGCGCATAGCTCTCGTGGGAGCGCTCGCCTGCCGAGAGCGTGATCGCGCAGGCGGGATACGCCCCCTTGAGGGCAGAGACGATGGCGCAGAGGCGCTCGTCGGTATACCGCACGTCCTCGCCGCCCTGCAGCACGAAGGTGCGAAATCCCAGCTCATAGCCCGCATTGGCGCACGCGAGGATTTCCTCCTCCGTCAGGCGGTAGCGCTCGCACGCCGCATTCGACACGCGCAGGCCGCAGTAGTAGCAATCGTTTTTGCAGTAGCTCGTGACCTCGATGAGGCCGCGGATGAACACCGTGCGACCATAGCGGGGCTCACGCGCCGCACGCGCACGTTCGGCGAGCACGGCACGCGCTTCGCCATCGACGTGCGTCAGAAGGTATTCGTATTCGGCCGGCTCAAGGCCGTGGTTTTCCGCGAGCTTCTCCACAAGCTCGCCCATGCGGGCGTCCATGACCCTATGCGCTGGTCACGAAGTTGGAATAGGCCGTCTTAGCGCTCACCCCGGAAAGATTGCCTATCTTGCCCGAGAGCGCGGCGATGGCATCCTGCGGCGCGTCCACGGCGATGCTGATGACGTTGATGCCCTTGGAACGGTATGGGATGCCCATGCGGCCGATGATGTGGCAGCCGTATTCATGCAGGATGTCGTTGAGCTTGTCCACCGAGGATTCATCCTCGACGATGATGCCGATCACGGCAACGCGGGTCTCCATATGCCTCTCCTTCGCTTCGGGCGCAGGCCCTGGTGTCAGGTAGCCAATTCATCATAGCACGGCGTCCGCTGCGAGCTCCTCGGCAAGATAGCGGCCCGTCACGCTGTCGGGGCATGCGGCGACGTCTTCGGGCGTGCCCGCGCACACGATGCGGCCGCCCGCGTCTCCCCCACCGGGCCCCAGGTCGATCACCCAATCCGCGTTGGCGATCATGTCGAGGTCGTGCTCGATCACCACCACGGTCGCGCCCGCCTCGATGAGCCCCTGCAGCACGCCGAGCAGCACCTCCACATCGAGAGGATGCAGGCCGATGGTGGGCTCGTCGAAGACGAACAGGGCATCGTGCTGGATGCGGCCGATCTCGCTCGAGAGCTTGAGGCGCTGCGCCTCGCCGCCCGAGAGCGCCGGCGTGTCCTCGCCCAGATGCAGATAGCCCAAGCCGAGATCGTGCAGGATCTGGAGCTTGGCGCGCGCGGGCCTGAGGCCGCCCGCCGCACCGAGCGCTTCGTCCACGGTCATATCGAGCAGCTCGGGCAGCGTGAAGCCGCCCTCGTCGTCGGCGTCTTTCGCAAGCGAGATGCGCACGAGGTCCGCATCGCGGCCGTAGCGCGAACCCCGGCATGCGGGGCAGGCGATCTCCACGTCGGGCAGAAACTGCACGTCGAGCGAAACCTGGCCCGTTCCGTCGCAGGTGGGGCAGCGGAGGCGCCCCGTGTTGTAGGAGAAATCGCCCGTCTTGTATCCCAGGCGCTTGGCGGCATCGCTTCTGCCGTAGGCACGGCGCAGGTCGTCGAGGACGCCGCTGTACGTGGCCACCGTGGAGCGCACGTTGGCGCCGATGGGCGTGGCGTCGATGAGATTGGCACGACGGATGTCCGGCGCATCGACCGTGCGCACATGCTCCGGCAGGCGCTCGCCCGCCGCATGGGCCTTGAGCGCGGGGATGAGGCTCTCGAGCACGAGCGTGGTCTTGCCCGATCCCGAGACGCCCGTGATGCAGGTGAGACGCCCGCGCGGGATATCCACCTCGAGCGGGTGCACCGTATGGATCCGCCCTGTCTCGAGATGCACCGAGCCCTGCTCGAACATCTCCTCCTCGGAGGCGCGCGTACGGGTGCGCACGCGGGCGGTTCCGGCGAGGTACGGCGCGATGCGCGAGGCGGGCGTCGCTTCCACCTGCGCTATCGTACCCTGCGCGAGCACCTCGCCGCCCTGCACGCCCGAACCCGGGCCCATCTCGATGAGGTGGGTGGCATGGCGCAGCACCCGCACGTCATGATCGACCACCACCACGGAGTTGCCGTCGGCGAGCAGGTCGTCCATCACGCCGAGCAGCCCCTCCACGTTGGAAGGGTGCAGGCCGATCGAGGGCTCGTCGAGCACGTAGAGCACGCCGTTGGTGCGGTTGCGCACGGCACGCGCGAGCTGCACGCGCTGGCGCTCGCCGGTGGACAGCGTCGAGCTGGCGCGGTCGAGCGAGAGGTAGCCCAGGCCCAGCTGCTTGAGGCGCGCACAGGGTTCCGTCATCTCGGCGATGATCGTCTCGGCCATGGGGCGCAGCTCAGCGGGCAGCGACGGCGCCACGCCGGGCAGCCAGTCCACGAGCTCGTCCAAGGTCTTCTCGCAGCACTGCGCCAGGTTGATGCCGCACACGAGCGAGGCGCGCGCACGCTCGCCGAAACGCGAGCCCCCGCACTCGGGGCACGCGTTCTCATGCAGGAACTTGCTCACGCGCTTGAGGCCCTTCTCGTCCTTCGCCTTGGCGAGCGCGTTCTCCACCGAGTACACCGCATTGAAGTACGTGAAGTCCATCTCGGCGAAGTTATCGCCCTTCTTGGAGTGGTAGATGATGTGGCGCTTCTCGGCGGGGCCATGGAACACGATCTCGCGCTCTTCGGGCGTGAGCTGGTAGAACGGAACGTCGGTGCGCACGCCCATCTCGCGCACGATATCCTTCATGAGGTCCCACATGAGGGTGCCCCACACCACCACAGCGCCCTCGTCGATGGTCTTGGACTTGTCGGGCACGAGCGTGGACTCGTCCACCGTGCGCACGAACCCCGTACCATGGCAGGTGGGACAGGCGCCGCTGGAGTTGAAGGCCAGCTCCTCCGCACCCGGACCGTAGAATCGCTCTCCGCACACGGGACAGACGATCTCCTGCTCGAGCGCCACCGCCATGCTCGGCGGAACGTGGTGGCCGTTGGGGCAGGCATGGCTGCCCACGCGCGAGAAGAGCAGGCGCAGATGGTTCAGAAGCTCGCTCATGGTGCCGAAGGTGGAGCGGATGTCGGGGATGCCGGGGCGTTGCCGCAGCGCGAGGGCGGCGGGCACGTAGAGCACCTCGTCAACATCCGCGCGCGTATCCTGCGAGAGGCGCCGGCGCGTGTAGGTCGAGAGCGCCTCGAGGTAGCGGCGGCTTCCCTCGGCGTAGAGCACGCCGAGCGCGAGGCTCGACTTGCCCGAGCCCGACACGCCCGCGATCCCCACGAGCTCGTGCAGGGGGATCTCGATGTCGATATCCTTGAGGTTGTGCACACGTGCGCCATGCACCTGGATAGAGCGGGGTTCCGATGCGGATGACATGTGAGAGCCTTTCTTACGCCTGCCCTCCATTATCGTCTATCGTTGCCAGCTCTGCGAACCATCCCGTCAACCACCTGTAGGAGAACGCCCGGCGCGGGCACCCCGGGCAGCAGGATGCGGCTGTCACCGCAGCTTACGAGGAATGCGGGCAGCTGCCAGATTCCCAACCTGCTCCTGAACTTCTCATCTTGCTCAAGCGCAGCATGGGCGGCGCCTCCAACGAAGCATTCGGCGAACGCATCCTCGTCGATGCCGCAGAGCTCTACGATGCGCATGATCTCATCGACCATGGTGGTGGGACGGCATTCGAACACGGTCGCCTTGCGCAACAGGCGCAGGAACGTTCGCGCGATTTCGGGAGCTGCCAGCTTGGCCGCCTCGTATGCGAGGCACAGCGGCTCGGAGCTCCGCCTTCCCGGCGCGAAGAGGGAGAACCCCTCCATGTTGATGGGGACGCCGCCGATCTCCTGCTCGGAGAGGTAGATCTGCGCGAGCCGCGTATTGTAGCGCTCGATGCCCTCCGCTTCCGGCAGCGCGCGCTCCTCCGGCGTCATGAAGTCGGCAACGTTGCGAACGAGAACGCCCATGACGTCGCGGACCTCGATCAGCTCCCCGTACCGCTCCTCCACCGCAGCCACCATGGGCTCGCATTCCCATGCGAGCCCCATCATGGGGTCGCTGAACCGTGTGATGACGATCTTCTCCATGAAGGGCTCCTAGATGAACATGCGCAGGTCGACCAACATATCGGCCACGCTCCATACGGGGATATCGCCATAGCGCACGTATACGCGCTCGGGCGGGATATCCAAGATGTCCTTGAATGCGGACGCCATCTCAGCGGAGAAGGCGGCGTATCCGACATGCCCCTCGTTGGCGAACACGTCGGCTTGCACATACGCGAGCGGATCATCGTCGCCGGCAAGCCAGAGGCGGCAGCAGTCCTCCACTGCAACCAGAAGACCTCGCTCGCTCTTGCCCGGGACCAGCTCAATCGCACGGCCGAGACGCTCCTTGAGCTCGACCTCCTGCTCGCGCGAAACGGGAACGTTGACCTTGCAGATGACGAACGGCATGCTAGCAGCCCTCCCTCCAGCGCAAGACCACCTCGAGCAGCTTGTCCGCGACCTCCTGCTCCTTCATCTGGTAGGTGTGCCCCGTGCGCTCGATGAAGATGAGCTCGTTGCGGTCTGCTGTGGGCATATGGCTGTTGATGTTCTTCAGAAACGCCACGGGATCGCCCTCGGTGAAGTTGTCGTAGGTGCCCACGAGCAGCATGCCCGTATGGGTGATCTGCTCGGCTTGGCAGAAATCGCCATCGGGCTCGGTGTGAGCGTTGTTGAGCGTGGGCTCGAACAGCCACTGATGCGCCGTGCGCGCCACGCAGGGCGCCCATCCCATGAGCGCAAAGGGCAGCATCTCCTCTTCACGGCCGGTCGCCATGTACTCGCGCACGATCTGCTTCTCCTGCTCCGTGGTCCAGCTCGTCAGATAGGCGATGTTGGCCGGGGAGAGCAGGATGAAGCGTTCCACGCGCGCATCGTGCGTCTGCGAGAGATAGCGGATCACCTTGTTTGCACCGAGCGAATGCCCTCCGAGATAGATGTGGCGGTATCCGGCCTGGGACGCCCAGTCCACGTAAGCCTTGACATCCTCCACGGCATCGCCGAAGTCCTCGGTCTGAGAGCCGATCACCACGTTTTCGCCCGTCTTCACGTTCACCGTGGGGATCTGGCCGAAGGCGTCGCAGGTCTGCGCATAGCAGAAGTCGATCCCTCCCCCGTTGAGCGTCTCGCCGAAGTTCACATAGAACGGGTTGCTGTAGAAGTTGCCATGGATGCCCGTGATGGCGATGACCACGGTGTCGGATCCGCCGACCGCATCGAACAGCACGCCGTCGAGCACAATCCCCCGCTCCGCGGGCACTTTGAGAGATTCGGGCATGGACTACCTCCTGAAGACGCAACGGTGCTGGAACGACGAGTAGCAGCCGTTGCACGAGACGCAGCGCGATGCATCCACCTCGCCGCTCTCGAGCTTGCGCGGGAAGGCGGGGTCGAAGAGCAACGGACGCGAGAGCGACAGCAGCTCGATGCCCGTCTCGTCCAGGATGCGCTGCATGGTCTCGCGGCTGCGCAGCCCGCCGACCACGATGATCGGAACGTCCACCTCCGAGGCGAGGCGAGCAGCGAAGGGGGCGAAATACGCCTCGCCGTACCCGGAACGGATGCCCGCGACGCTCGTTCCATTGCCGCTGACCTCGATGGAATCGATGCCCTCGTCTGCGAGGATTCTGCAGATCTCGAGCGCCTCATCCTCCTCGAGCCCGCCGCACATGAAATCTGAGCTGTTGACCTTGGCCGTGATGTGCAGGCTGGGCGCCTCCGCGCGGACACCGCGCAGGATCTCAACCAAGATGCGCGCACGGTTGCGCGTGCTGCCGCCATATGCATCCACGCGATGGTTGGCTGCGGGGCTCACGAACCTGCTCAGGAAGAAGAAGTGCGCAACGTGGATCTGCACGCCGTCGAAGCCGGCCCTCTGCGCACGCACGGCCGCATCGATGAAGAGGCGCTCGACCTCGTGGATATCCTCGACGGTCATGCCGTCGGGCTCGACGACCTCGCTTCTGCCGTCGGCAAGGTCGCGGTAGAAGCCACCGAGGGCGAGCTGCGCGATGATGGGCACGCCCTGGGCATGCACCGTCTCGACCAGCCGCGCATATTGCGGGATCAGCGCTTCGTCGTGCAGGCGCATCATGCCGCCGAAGTAGCGGTCGTTTCCCGCCACGCTGGTAAAACCCGTGATGATGGCTCCAACGCCGCCGCGTGCGAGCTCGTCGTAGATGCCGTATGCTGCCTCGTCGATGCCGCCATCGGGTGCGGTGATGCCCTCCCAGGTTGCGGAGCGCACCAAACGGTTCGCCAGATTGAGGCCGCCCATCTCGACCGGTTCGAATATCTTCCGTGCCATCGCCCATTCCTTCCTTTGCCTGTTTGCAAGGTAAAGTCTAGAATCAGGGCAGAAATATGCTAGTACGCAGTTTTTTCTGCCTTACTTGGGGATGGAGGAGCTATGGACGAGAGCACGGAGGGCTCGTATCCCATCGCCGGGATGATGGAGGATCTAAGCGACGATCGCTGCCCTATCCTGCACGCCCTCGACGTGGTGGGCCAGAAATGGAAGCTTCCTATCCTGTGGTACCTGCATGAGGCGCCCGCCACGCGCTACAACGAGCTCAAGCGCCGCATTCCCGGCATCACCAACATGATGCTCACCAAGTCGCTGCGCGAGCTTGAGGAGGCTGGCCTGGTGCAACGCCACAGCTACGATACCGTGCCGCCCAAGGTTGACTATTCGCTCACGCAGCAGGGACGCGATCTGCTGCCCACCCTGAACGAGCTCTACAAATGGGGAGAAGCTCACATGCGCTCTGCTCGACCGAATGAGCGCGGAGGACTATCCGGAACGGCTTAACCAGCCCTCATCTATCCTTAATCTTCGCCGAAATATTGGCTAATCTTGAGTGGGCACCATGTACTTGTCAGGCAAACAAGGGGCACGGGAGCCCCAGAAGAAAGGACAAGATCATGGATAAGCTGGAAAAGGTCGAGCTCATTCGCGAGAAGACGGGCGTCTCCTACGACGATGCGAACGCAGCCCTCGAGGCGAGCAACGACAACGTGCTCGATGCGATCATCATGCTCGAGCGTTTGGGCAAGACGGCGCATCAGAGCGCGAGCTACACCACCGATGCCGCCACGCCCGGCCCCGTCTCCCCCGAGATGGCCCAGGCTCAGACCGCATACGAGGACTCTTCCAAGAAGAGCCGGTTCTCCGAGAAGATGGACAAGGCCTTCGAGACCCTCAAGAGCCTGTTCAAGAAGAGCATGGACACCACGTTCGTGGCCGAGCGCCATGGCGAGCGCGTTGTGGCGATGCCGATCCTCTTCGTCATCCTCGGCATCTTCCTCTGGGGCGTCACCATCTGGCTGCTTCTCCTGGGCCTGTTCTTCGATTTCCGGTACCGCATCGAGGGTTCCGCACGCGTGACCGTCGACATCAACCAGGTGATGGACAAGGCCGGCGACGTTGCCGACTCCATCAAAAGCGATGTGACCAAGGGTAAGGAAGACTAGGTATGGCACGCATCCTCGTGGTCGAAGACGAAGCCAAGATCGCACGGTTCATAGAGCTCGAGCTCTCCCACGAGGGCTACGACGTCGAAAAAGCGGAAGATGGCAGGGCCGGCCTCGAGCTGGCCCTCGCCCATGATTGGGATCTTATCCTGCTCGACATCATGCTGCCGCACATCAGCGGCATGGAGGTGCTGCGGCGGCTGCGGCGCGAGAAGGCCACGCCGGTCATCCTGCTCACCGCGCGCGATGCCGTCATGGATAAGGTCGCGGGCCTCGATGCGGGAGCCGACGACTACATCACCAAGCCCTTCGCCATCGAGGAGCTGCTCGCCCGCATCCGCGTGACGCTCAAGCGCCGCACGATGCCGCTCGGCGCTGCCGGGGCGCCTGCGACCAACGCCATCACCGTCCAGGGCGTTTCGCTCGACGTCGATCGCCACGAGGTCACCGCGAACGGCGAGCCGGTCGAGCTCACCAACCGCGAATTCGAGATCCTGCACGCGCTCATGGCCAACCGCGACATCGTGCAGACGCGCGAAGCGCTCGCGCATGCGGCGCTGGGCTACGACTACATCGGCGAGAGCAACATCATCGACGTCTACATCAGGCAGCTGCGCTCCAAGATCGATGACCGCTTCGGCATCAAGCTGATCACGACCGTGCGCGGGGTGGGCTATGTCATCCGACCGTAGCGGCACCCGGGGCGCGGGAAGGCGGGTCTCGTCCATCGCCCGCTCCATCAGCATGAGCTACTGGTTGAGAAGGCTCGTGCAGTGGATCTTCTTCGACCTTCTCGCCGCCTGCATCGCGCTCGGGCTCTTCATCCACGCATGCAACCAAACGCTTCCGCCCGCCCTCATGTCGCCGGGCGCTATCTTTCCCAACTGCGATTTCGGGCTCTATGGGGGAAGGGCGATCGCCGCCTGGCATTACGGCGTGCATGCGCCGGACGGAACCGTGTACTCGTTCTACCTGCTCGATGCAGCCAGGAGCATCTGGCCCCTGCCGGTCTTCGTGATCCTGTGGGAGCTGATCGATTTGCTCCGCATCTTCTCCGAGACGCGCCGGGTGCGCCGCAAGCTGCAGCCCCTGCAGGACCTCGCCCTCACCGCCGAGGCCGTAGGCCAAGCCGCGGCGGCGGATCCCATGGCGGCGGATCCTTTGGCAGCGGATGTCGACAAGATGGCGATGCTCGAGCAGGCAATCGCGCGGGCGGGCGTCGACTCCCCCATCATCTCCACCGGCAATCAGGACCTGCGTCCCATCGAGGTGGCCCTCAACAGGCTGCTCCGCCAGATGCAGGAGGCCAAGCTCCAGCAGATGCGCTTCGTCAACGACGCGAGCCACGAGCTGCGCACGCCCATCGCCGTCATCCAGGGCTACGTCAACATGCTCGACCGCTGGGGCAAGACCGACGAGACCGTGCTCGACGAGTCCATCGAGGCCCTCAAGCAGGAAAGCGACCACATGCAGGAGCTTGTGGAGCAGCTGCTCTTCCTCGCGCGAGGCGATTCGGGCCGCAACACCTTGCAGCGCACGAAGGTCAACCTCGCTGCGGTGGTGCATGAGGTGTGGGAGGAGTCGTGCATGATCGACGCGAAGCACGTGTACCGATGCACGGTCGCAGACGCCGATACAGCCGATCCGCGCTTCACGGTCGAAGGCGACCTCGCCCTGATCAAGCAGTCCTTGCGCATCATCGTGCAGAATGCCGAGAAGTACTCGGCGGACGGCAGCGCCATCACGCTTTCCGCAGCGGCCGAGGGCGCGCATGCCGGCTTCTCGGTGCAGGATGAGGGCATCGGCATGTCGCAGGAGGATGCCGCACACGCGTTCGAGCGCTTCTATCGCGCCAGCGGAGCGCGCAACGAGACCAACGAGGGATCGGGCCTGGGCCTCTCCATCGCCAAATGGATCGTGGATGCGCATGGAGGCACCATCGACGTGGTGTCGCGCGAGGGCGTGGGCACGCGCTTCACGGTCTCGCTGCCGAAAACCGCCGCATAGCCTGCGGCCCGCCGCACCTTGGGAGGCCGCCGGCCCGGGTGGTAAGATCGTTGTGAAGCAGAGGCGGGCGAGGGCGAGGGCCGGGGGCAGCACGATGATCATCAACACGGGCGGCAGGACCGATACGGTGCAGTACTTCTCGCCATGGCTGCTCAAACGGTTCGAAGAGGGGTTCGTCTTCGTGCGCAACCCCCTCTTCCCCCACAAGGTCACGCGCTACGAGTTGGACCCGGCCGTGGTGGACTGCGTGGTGTTCTGCTCCAAGAACTACGCCCCCATCCTGCCGCGCCTGCACGAGATCGCAGGTCGCTTCAACACGCATTTCCAGTACACGATCACCGCATACGGACCCGATGTGGAGCCCGGGGTGCCCGACATCGACACTTCATGCGACACGCTGCTGGCGCTCGAACGTCAGGTGGGGGCGCAGCGCATCTGCTGGCGCTACGATCCGGTGCTGCTCACGAACGCGTATACCGTCGAGCGGCACCTGCAGACGTTCGAGCACCTCTGCGCGCGTCTGTCCGGCCACGTGGATCGGTGCATCTTCTCGTTTGTGGATCTTTACGAGAAGCTCGAGCGCAACATGCCCGAGCTCATCGTCATGGGCGCTGCGCAGAAGGATGCCCTGGCGCGAGGACTCGGCGAAATCGCGAACCGCCATGGCATGCTGATCCAGACATGCGCCACGCGCACGGACTATTCGGCCCACGGGATCCTTTCCGGCAGCTGCGTCACCCTCGAGATGCTCGGGCGCGCCAACGGCGTGGCGTTTCGCACGCTTGCGCACAAGGGTATGCGCAGGAACTGCCGCTGCTTCGAGATGCGCGATATCGGAGCCTACGACACCTGCCCGAACGGATGCCGGTACTGCTATGCCAACCGCAGCCCCGAGCTGGCGCGGAGCAATCATGCCGTGCATGATCCGGATTCGCCCCTGCTGCTGGGAGGCCTTGCGTCTGGAGATGAGATCTCGTTCGCAGATCAGAGGAGCTACCTCAGGCCTCGCGATCCCGTTCAGCTTGATCTGGGAATCTAGCGGTGCGCCCAACGGTGATGGACGCCTAGCGCGCATCCCCGTGCCCGTCGTTCCATATGATCGTGGGGTACGACGCGTAGCCGGTCGGATCCTGCACCAGCCCGTCCGGGTGGCCGTCGCCGTCCCACGGCGCGGGGGGATCCTCGCGCATGGCTTGGAAGGATCTCCTCCCTTCGATGCTCCTCTCGAGCCTCTCCACGCTGGGCACCGAGCCGGCGCTGGGGTCGTTGGTGATCATCGCGCCCGTGCCGCCGTCGGGCCCGAAGTTGCCCCCGTATAGGCAATCCCTGAGGGGGTCCCATCCCTCTTCGAAGACGATGATCTCGAACGACGTGCCGCAGGCCCTGAGCTCCTCGAGGAGGCGGGCGAGGTCCTCGGCGCTCTCCCGGTCGTCGGCGCCGGCGGGGTAGGCGACGAAGACCTGCACGTAGGGCGAGAGGAAGCCCCCCGATCCCATGTAGCGCTCGTAGTCGCCCTCCTCCCACATGATGCGGTCGGCGCGGCCGTACAGCACGGCGGCGTAGCCCGCGAGGAGCTCGTCGCGGGCGAGCACCTCGAGGAAGGGCCCCTCGGCGCGCTCCTTGAACAGGTACTGCAGATAGTCGTCGTAGGGCCTGCGGGCCTCCCCCGATGACGTCTCGACGAAGGAGCGGAACGGCTTGGAGGGGTCGGCGTCCGGCACCATGGTGACCTTGTAGGTCACGTCGGGCTCTGAGCCCTGCTCGTCGACCCTAAGCGTCTCGAACCCCTCGCCGTACTTCTCCTCCGCGAAGGACTCGGCGTACGCCGCGGCCTCCTCGGGCCCCGATACGGGAACCTTCTCCTCCATGGAAGCGCAACCTCCTAGCGCGCATGCCAGCAGCGATATGAAGAGCAGGGCGCCCTTCCCCGCCATCCTGGCCATCCTGGCGATCCCAGCCACTCCGATCATCTCCCGCCTCATCTGCTCCAAGTCACGTCGACCCGCTCCCCGTTCACCGCGACCTGGTGCCCGTCCTCCCTCAGCGCATCCGCCATGGCCTCGCGAAGCCCCGGGTCGTCCACGTACAGGGTCGCCACGGTGTAGAGCTCGTCTTTTGAGGGGGCTCTCCGAAACGTCGGCTTCATCGCGAGGTTCCAGTACGTCGCGTCCGCCTCTCGCCTCAGCACCTTCGTGCCGTCCGCGTTGAAGACCTGCAAATCGATCCTTATCTGGTCCTCCTCGCCCACCGTGTCGTACATGATGCACATGTTCTGGACCTCGTCGGAGCTGAGGTCATCGATGCGGGCGGCCCACTCCTCGGCGTCCTTCTCCTCATAGGGATGGACTTGGGCCTCGCTGAGCGGCCGGCTGTAGATGCCCACCTCGCCGCCCGTGTAGAGCGTGCCGATGTAGCCGCCGTTCCACGTCTGGATGCGGTACTCCCTGCCGCCGTAGGCGAACGTCGTCACCGCGGTGTCGATGTCCATCCCCAGGGCGGGCGCGTAGAGGTCGATGAAGTCGGAGAACCCCCCGCGGTGCTGCACGCTGCCGGGTTCGTTCCTGGAGACGATGAGGCCGTCCTCGAGGGTGAAGGAGAGGTGCTCGGAGAGCACGGGTATCCTCTCCCCGTCGTAGCGGTCGGAGAGGGCGGCGATGAGCGCCAGGAGGGCCTCCTCGGTCCCGTCGTTTGCCCTGATGAAAGACTTCACCGCGTCCGCGGCCCCCCCCGCGCGCGCTCGTAGACCGCGGGGGCGAACGTCGCGGCGATCCAGAGCAGGACGTACTTCTGGTCGACCGTCAGCGAGTCCACCACGCTCTTCGCGTCCTCCCCCTGGGAGAACCGGTCCAGGGCCTCGCCGACCCACGCCAGCTCCTCCGAGGCGTCCGGCCGGACGCCTGCGAAGTTGCCGTCGGCGTCCAAGATGAAGTAGCGGCCCAGGATCTGCCGGTTGTGCCTCCGCCAGTACTCCCCGTCGGGCTCCACGCGCCACGAGAGGTCGCCCGCGCCGCTCAGGTCGAACGTGCCGGCGGCGGGATCGTAGGAGACTCCCAGGATGGAGTTCGAGGCGGCCTGCAGGGCGGATGCGTGCGAGCCGCTGCCCGCGTAGATCGACCCGTCCCCCGCGTACTCCAGGACGTCGAGGAGCGCCTCCTGCGCCTCGCGGGCCCGCGCCCTGTGGCTCTCCGCCAGCTCATCGAGCCTCGACGCGACGGGGCCGTCCCCCAGGATGGAGCGGGCCGTCTCGGCATAGCCGTCGATGCGGTTGGAGGCGGCCATCGCCCCGTCGATGCGCTCCTGCAGCATGTCGGTGTCCACGACGCCCCCGAAATCGGCGAAGAGCCGGGCGAGCCTCTCCGCGTCGGCGCCCATGTCCGCCGCGTACGCGTCGAGGAACAGCTCGTGCACGCGCAGGGCGGGGAGGCGGACCTTCTCGAGGTAGTCCCGCGACGCCCGGTAGGCCTCGGAGTCGAGCGCGGCGGCGTCTATCGAGAGGTCGGCGATGGCGGCCTCCTGGTCCTGCACGCTCTCCATGGCGTTGCGGGCCACCTCCTGGTCGGTCTCGAGGTTGCAGAGCGTCGTCGCGACGTCGATCCTCATCTCGAACCCCCTTCCGCGCGGTCCGGTCCCGAGAACCCCCCGAGCTCCCTCCGCTGCCTCCTCAGGCACTCGTCGAGCTCGTCTTCGACGGCCCTGAGCTTCTTCGCCGTGGCTTGGATCTCGTCCTCGATCTCGAAGCGGAGCCCGTTGGCGATGCGCCAGATATCGTCCCCGCCGTCGTCCGCGAAGGGATCCCAGAGTCGGCGACGCCTGATCTCGCTTTCGAGATCGTCCTGCAGCGTCTCCAGGAACGCCGCCTGCCTGCGGATGCGGTACTCCTCGTCCTCCAGCGCGGACAGCTCCTCCCGATGCCGCATGCGCATGAGCTCCAGCCTATCCTGCTCGATGTGCCTGTTCGCACCCATGGGAGCCGCCTTACATTCCGGCGAGGAGCGCTGCGGCCGCGGAGCGGTCCGCATCCTCGAGGGCCGTTGCTATGCCGACGAAGGCGTCGGCGTCGCGCTCGATGGCCTCCACCATGGCCAGGCGCGCGGTGCCGAACGACTCGGACACGCTGTCGTGGTCGGACGCCGCGCATGCATCGGAACTCTCCACGCAGGCTGAGAACTCGATGCTCCTGTAGCCGTCCTGCGACGCCAGGACCCGTTCCACGCACTCCTGCGCGTCTTCAAGGTTGCTCATGATGCCGTCGGACATGGAACCTCCTTGCACGGGAGCCCGCGAAGCTTGATATGATTGCATGTATAACAAATTTGCGGAATCGGAGACGGCTGCTCCGTATGGGCACCGTTGAGCGGGATTCAAGACGCGCCGGCGGTTACCGCTCGAACACCACGCAACCTGCCTGCGTCGGATGATCGTAGATGAGCTTCTCGGCAGCGTGCGAGCGATACCTGAGCAGCTCGAAGGTGATGAGCATATCGCCGCCGGCGCCCATGATCATGAACAGGCCGATGAGCAAGAGCAGCAACGAACCGCTGATGAGCGCGACGATCGTGGGGATGACGCCCAGGACGATGCCCGGCATCAGCCCGCCCACGATATAGCCGGCCAGCGGCAGCGGCGTCGAGCAGGTGCAATACGGCGTCAGATACTCCTTCATGAAGCCGAACTCGATGTCTTTGAATCTGTTCTCGGCGAAGAAGCTCCAGGTGAGGCCATGGATCAACTCGTGCACCACGGTAAGGGCGACGAGAACCGCAAGCATGATGGGAGGGGTGCTCAAGCTTATGACGATGCTCGTCTCGCGATGCACGAGGACGAACGCGACGATGCAGATGACGAACAGCGGAACGGATAGGGCCAAGGTGACCACGTTCGCCCGCACGATGCCTACGGTGAGGTCCGTCCGCGCGTATCCGCGGCTCGCGAGTTCGGCGCAGACCTCCTCGAAGCGCGCGAGACGGCGCTTCTCCTGAGGCGAGAGCCTGCGCTGCTTCTCCTTTTCGAACTGCTCGTCCACCCTGCTCCTCCCATGAACGGCGACGTAAGCGCTGCGGGGAAGCGCATCACGCCTGCAGGTCGCGGAAGTGGAAGCTCTTCGCGCCGCTCGCGTAATCGGACACGATATGGCCGTTGCCCACGATCTTGTATTTGTAGGTCACGAGACCATCGAGGCCCACCGGGCCGCGCGCGTGCAGCTTGCTCGTCGAGATGCCCACCTCGGCGCCGAAGCCATAGCGGAAGCCGTCGGCGAAGCGCGTCGAGCAGTTCTGATACACGTTGGCGGAATCGACGAGCTGGAGGAAGCGCGCTGCGGTGGCGGCGTCCTCGGTCACGATGGCGTCGGTGTGATGGCTTCCGTGGCGGTTGATGTGGTCGATGGCCTCGGCCACGCCATCGACCAGCTTGACCGAGATGGTGAGGGCGAGGTACTCGGTATCCCAGTCCTCATCGGTTGCGGGTTCGCAGGAAACGAGGGAGCGCACCTCGTCGGTGCCGCGCACCTCGACGCCCTTCTCCTGCAGCGACTCAACGAGCGCACGCGTGAGCGCGGGGCTGGCAGCGCGGTCGATGAGCAGGGTCTCGGCGGCGTTGCACACCGAGACGTACTGCGTCTTGGCATCCACCGCAATGCGCACGGCCTTCTCGGCATCGGCGGCACGGTCCACGTACACGTGGCAGATGCCGTCGGCATGGCCCATCACCGGGATGCGCGTATTGTCCATGATGTAGCGCACGAACTCGTTTGAGCCGCGCGGGATGAGCAGGTCCACGGAGCCGTCGCATGCGAGCAGCTCGGCGATGTCGGCACGCGCCTCAACCTGGAAGAGGCAGCCTTGCGGCAGGCCGGCCTCCTGCGCTGCGGCATGGATGGTCTGGAAGAGCGCGCGATTGGTGCGCGCGGTCTCGGAACCGCCTTTGAGGATGGCGCAGTTGCCGCTCTTGAGGCAGAGCGTCGAGATCTGCACGAGCGCGTCGGGGCGCGCCTCGAAGATGACGCCGATCACGCCGATCGGGCAGCTCTCGCGGCGCATGACGAGGCCTTCGTCGAGCTCGCGGGCAAGCAGCGTGCGGCCCACCGGATCGGGCAGCGCGATAAGGTCGGTGATGCCCGCGCAGACATCGGCGAGCTTGCCTTCGTCGAAGCGCAGACGCTTGACCACGGGCACGGCAACGCCCGCCTCCTCGGCGGCGGCGAGGTCTTCCGCATTGGCGGCGAAGATGGCCTGCTTGTTGGCGAGGAGCGCCGTGCGGATCTTCTCAAGCGCGGCATTGCGCATCTCGACCGGCGTCGCTGCCAAGATGGGGTTCTCGAGCTTCATCTGATCCGCGATCTCGCGTACGGTGGACATCGTTCCTCCTCGCCTCGTCGTTAGGATGATTCTACGGTACACCATTCACCACCATTCGGGGATACTCCCCCACTGGGGGATACTCCCCGCGTGGGGCGCGAGGAGGGCATGGCACCAGACGGCCTTGTTCCTGCTGATTTTGGCACCAGAACGCCTTATTCCTCAGGAACAAGGCGTTCTGGGGGATCGAGTCGCAGGAATAAGGTGTTTTGGTGCCACGGGCGAGAAGCGCGCCGCTCTGCCCCAGTGGGGGATAGCTGCTAGAATGAGCGTGTTACCCGCTACATGAAAAGGAGGCTCTCATGGCAACCGGCACCCCCGTTCCCGCGACCGACGGCAACATCTACATCCCGCCTGCAGAGCGCACAGGCAACGAATCCATCGTCTACTTCACCCGCGATCTCTCGGCTGGCGGTCTGCGCAAGGCATATGCCAAGGTAAACGGCCAGATCAGCGGCAACGTGGCCGTCAAGCTCCACACCGGAGAGAAGGATGGTCCCAACATCATCCCGCACACCTGGGTCGAGGAGCTCATGGGCAACGAGCTCGCGGGCGCCACCATCGTCGAGACCAACACCTACTATGAGGGCGATCGCGACTCCACCGAGAAGCACCGCGAGACCATCGCTCATAACGGCTGGACCTTCGCGCCCGTGGATATCATGGATGAGGACGGCGCCACCGACCTCCCCGTGCTCGGCGGCAGGTGGTTCGAAACGATCGGCGTGGGCACGCACATGCTCGACTACCATGCGCTCGTCGCCCTCACGCACTTCAAGGGCCATACCATGGGCGGCTTCGGCGGCTCCAACAAGAACATCGGCATCGGATGCGCCGATGCCGTCATCGGCAAGGCGCAGATCCACCGCAGCGCCGACGGTGCCCAGTGGGGCGTCACGCAGGAAGAGCTCATGGAACGCATGACCGAATCGACCAAGGCGACCATCGACTTCTTCGGCAAACATACCGCCTACGTCAACGTGATGCGCAACATGAGCGTGAGCTGCGACTGCGAGGGGCTCCAAGCTCAGCCGGTCGTGACCCCCAATCTGGGCATCCTCTCCTCAACCGACATCCTCGCCCTCGATCAGGCGTGCGTCGATCTCGTCTTCGCCATGACCGATGCAGGGCTCGTCGGCAACCGCGATCTCGTGGACCGCATGATCACTCGGCACGGCATGCGCCAGCTCACCTACATGCGCGAGCTCGGCATGGGCAACTGGAACTACATCCTCATAGACCTCGACAACGGCGGTGCGCGTCTGAGCCTCGCCGATGCCGTCGCGCACGCCGTTCCCTTCGAAGGGTAGGAGGTCCGCACATGCTCGAGGTTCTCATCTGGGCGGCCCTCATCCCCTCCGCCGTCCTGATCTGGATCATCCTCAGGCAGGACAAGGTCGAGAGCGAGCCCGCAGGCCTGCTCATCAAGCTCTTCGTCCTCGGCGCGCTCACCACGTTCCCGGCGGCACTGCTCGAAACGTGGGGCGAGGCGAGCATCATGGTCTTCACGCGCGAGGCGGGCCTGCGGACGCTGCTCATGTATCTCATCGTGGTGCCGGTTGCCGAAGAGGGGCTCAAATACCTGGTGATGCGGCTCGGCACGTGGAAGCATGCGGCCTTCAACTTCACGTTCGACGGCATCGTCTACGCGATCATCGTGAGCCTGGGCTTCGCAACGTTCGAGAACCTGCTCTACGTGCTCAACTACATGAGCCTGCAGGTCGCCGTGGTGCGCGGCCTGCTGTCGGTGCCCCTGCACTGCACCTGCGGCGTCTTCATGGGCTATTTCTACGGCATGACGCGCAATCACCATGCGCGCGGCGAGAAGGGCGCAAGCCGGCTCAACCGCGCGCTCGCCCTGCTCGTGCCCATCCTCATCCACGGCCTGTACGATTTCGCGCTCTCGATCGACTCCGAGACGCTCTCCGTCGCGGGCCTCGTCTTCACGCTGTTCGTCTTCGTGCTCGCGATCATGCAGGTGCGCTGGTCCTCGCGGCAAGATGCCCCTATCGCCGGAACCCCCGTGCCCGCGCAGCCGCAGCTCCAACGCGTTCCCGTACAGCAGCCCGTCGGCGGGCAGGAGCAGCAACGGCCGCCGCGCCCGTAGGGGCGCTTACTCCAAGTTGGCGTGGCGGGTCATGAGCTCCGCGTTCTTCTCAGCCGAGGAACCCGCGATATGCACCATGAGGGCATCGCCCACGATGAGCACGCCCTGCTCGAAGGTGCTGCCGCCGAGCTGCACGCTTGCGATGCCGCTGTCGGGCAGCTTTGCCGTGTAAGCCTCGAGATGCACGATATGGTTGGCGAGCGCACCGAGCGGGGATTGCGGCCGTGCGGTGATGAGCACCACATCGGCGCCGACGCTCCGGGCCTTCTCCGCCATTACCACGAGTGTTGCCGTGGAACCCGACCCGCTCGCGATGAGAAGCACATCGCCCGGCGCGATGGCAGGCGTGACGGTCTCCCCCACCACGTAGGCCGTGAAGCCGAAGTGCGCGAGGCGCATCGCGAAGGCGCGGATGGCCAGCAACGAGCGGCCCGCTGCGGCCACGAACACGCGGTCGGCGGCGAGCACGCGGCGCTCAAGCTCCTCGAGCTGCGCTTCATCGAGCATGTCGAATGTGCGGGATAGTTCATCGACGATGCTGCCGAGAACCTGCTTGACCTCCATCTAGGCAAGCGCCTCCTTCATGCTGATGACCGCCTTGCGGATATCGGGCGCGCCGTAGAGCGCGGCACCCGCGATGACGATGCCGGGGTTCAGCGCCGCATAGTCGGCAACGGTCTCCTGCTTGACGCCGCCCGCCACCGCCGCGCGCGCGGGATCGATGGCGCCCACGAGCTCGCGCAGGTCGCCCAGGGGCGTGCGGCCGAGCTTCTGCACGTCGAACGCCGTGTGGACCGCGATGTAGTCGGCACCCAGCTCCACAAGCTCGCGGCTGCGCGCGGGGATGTCGGTCACGCCCATGAGATCGACGAGCACCTCCCGGCCATAGGCATGCGCCGTCTCGATGACCTCGGCGATGGTCGCGTTGTCGGAGACGGCGAGCACGGTCACGATGTCGGCGCCCGCCCTGCAGAGATAGAGGCATTCGAGCGCGCCGCCGTCCATGATCTTGGAGTCGGCGAGCACGCACATGTGGGGGTAGGCGTCCTTCACGGCCTTCACGGCGCGGCAGCCCTCGAGCATGATGACCGGCGTGCCCACCTCGAAGATGTCGATGACGTCGTGGATCTTCTCCGCAACGTCGAGCAGATGGGAGGTATCCCCGTCGTCCATGGCGATCTGGAGCCTCATAGCGATCCTTCCTCGATAAGCTCGGTCAGGCCGACGATGCGCTCATCGTGCGGCTCGCAGTCGAGCAGCCAGGCGTAGCATGCGGGATCGGCAACGTAGGCACGATAGCAGGGCGACCCGAAGACGATGCCCAGATCGGGCGCCTCGAGCGGGCGGGCGAAGCGCGGCGTCCCTTCGAGATCGTAGCTCTCGTTGGCAACGAGCTGCACCCCACCGTCGCCGCGCATGACGTACGCCGCGAGGCCATGATGCGCCTGCACGGCATCGTAGAGCACCGGGCAACTCGCCACGGCGATGTTGGAGAAGGCCGAGACCTCATCGGCCAGGTTGATCGAGCCATGCCCCGCGAATGCCGGGATGACGACCGTCTCTCCCTCGTGCGCCACGACCACGCGCACATCGGCCGGCGCACCCTCGTCGGGCGTGTCGAAGAGCGGATCGTACTGCAGCACGAAGCCGATCGTACCCTTGACCACCTCGTAGACCTCGGGAAACGGAAGCGCCTGCCCGGGACCGGCACCGTGGTAGTGGCCGCTCGTCTTGAAGAGCTCACCGCAGGACGTGCCGGGTATCACCACGGTGATGTCGTAGCGCATGCCCTGCTCGGAAAAGAGCCGCTCGTGCTCGGCGAAGCGGATGTTGCGATACGCGCGATATACCGGCCTGCCCGGGTCTTCTCCCGCGACGGAGCGGAAGAGCCCCGCCATCTGGCCGAGCGTCTTGCCCGATTCCGTCTCGCACAGCAGCCCGTCATGGAAGGACAGCGCACCCGTTGATTCGTCGATCGAGAGGGGCAGCCCGGAGGCGGCGTCGATCATGCGAGCGCCTCCTCGGGCAGATCCATCCGCCGGTAGGTGACGCCGCAGCGGTCGAACACCGACTTCGCAACCTGGCCGCCCACCGTATCGCCGTACTTGTCGTCGAGGAAGACCACCTCGCCGATGCCCGCCTGAGCGAGCGTCTTGGCGCATTCCTGGCAGGGGAACAGCGTCACGTACGCGATGGCGCCCGTGAGCTCCTTGAGCGAGCCTCGGTAGTTGAGAATGGCGTTTGCCTCGGCATGGATCACGTAGCTGTGCTTGTCGGTGAGCGGATCGTCGGTGGTGTCCCAGGGAAAGTCGTCGTCGTCCAGATTGGAGGGGGTGCCGTTGTAGCCCACCGAGAGAATGCGGTGGTCCTGCCCTGCGATGCAGGCCCCCACCTGCGTGTTGGGGTCTTTGCTCCGCATGGCGGCGGCAACGGCGACGCGCATGAAGAACTCATCCCAGCTGATAACGTCGGCGCGCTTTCCGGGCATGGCGAATCTCCTATCGTGTGACGGTGTTAGACGGTGTAGAGGATGTCGGTGGCGATCTCGAGCATGCGCAGGGCCAGATCGCGCGTGTCGATCAGGGCGTCGTAGGGCAGGTCCTCGGAGAGGACGCCGCGTTTGAGGCCGACGGGGAGCTCGCCCCGCCCGTCGGCATCGTGGTCGTCGAACCATTCGCCGCTGCTGTAATAATCGGCGAACAGCGCCAGATCGCCGAGCGTCTCGTCGTAGAGCGCAAGCGCCTCCGCAAGCCGCTTGTTCGCGGCGATGACCTTATCGAACGCCGCCTCGGCGCTCTCGATCCTCTCAATAGCATCCATGTGTGCCCCCTGTTCTCGAGCTGCTGTGCCCCTCGCGGCATGCGGCATGCCGCGATCCTTATGCGTTCGCCATGCGGTAGATGGAGAGCGCGTCGTTCTCATCGAGCGCCTTGGCGACGCCGACCGTGTTGCCGCCCCTGATCTCGATGCAGCGATGCGCCAGCCGGGCCAGATCGTCGTCGGTGAGATCGAGCCCCAGCTCGTGCAGGTTGGTGGGCATCTCGATCTCGCGATAGAAGTCCTCCATGGCCTCGATGCCCGCGAGCGCGACGTCTTCGAGCGAGCCGTACTCATCGGAGTCGATGCCCATCACGTTCAGCGCAAAGCTCACGAAGCGGTCGAGGCATCCATCCATGACATAGCGCGCCCAGAACGGCCAGATGGCGGCGAGGCCCGCACCGTGCGTCACGTCGTACGCGGCGGAGAGCTCGTGCTCGAGCGCATGGCTTGCAAAGTCGTTCCCGCCGTTGCCGCAGCCCGTGAGGCCGTTATGCGCCAGGCTCGACGCCCACATGACCTCGGCGCGCGCCTCGAGATTGCGCGGATCGTCGCGCAGGATGAGCGTGTTCTCGAACACGGTGCGCAGCAGGCCCTCGGCGATCTCGTCGGTGATCTGCATGGTCTCCTTGGGCGTGAAGTAGCGCTCCATGGTGTGCATCATGATGTCCACGCAGCCGCTGGCCGTCTGGTACCACGGCAGCGTGAGCGTGAGCGCGGGGTTCATGATGGAGAATTTCGCGCGGCAGATATCGTAGTTGCAGCCCTTCTTGACGCCCGTCTCCTCGTTGGTGATGACGCAGCTGTCGCTCATCTCCGAGCCGGCAGCGGCGATGGTGAGCACCACGCCGAGGGGCGTGCAGGCGGACGGCGTGCGCAGCCCGATATGGAAGTCCCACGGATCTCCCCCGCTGGCGAGACCGAGCGCGATGGACTTCGCCGAGTCGATCACGGAGCCGCCGCCCACGGCGAGCACGAAGTCCACGCCCTCGGCGCGGGCCAGCTCAAGGCCCTCATGCACGAGCGAGAGGCGCGGGTTGGGCACCACGCCGCCCAGCTCGACGTGGGCGATGCCCGCCTCGTCGAGCGACGCGCACACGCGATCGATGAGGCCCGATTGCACGGCGGACTGCCCACCGAAATGCACGAGCACCTTGGTTGCGCCGAACTCGCGGCAGAGCTGGCCCGCCTTCTGCTCGGCATCGATGCCGAATTCGACTTTCGTGGGAGCGTAATAGGTGAAGCCGTTCATGGGGAGCTCCTTCCAGCCAATCCAAAGCAAACTAGCTCCAACTGTACCAAAAACGGCCTCCGCCCACGTGCAGCGACACGGCTTCCGCTGCGCAGCCGAACGCCGTTTCGAGAGCGAAACGCGCGCCGGAACCTGTCCGACGCGCGTCCTCGTTAACCAGCGTGCAGGCGAGAATTACTCGTCAAGCCACATCTTGGCGTACTTCTCGGAGATGGGGCGGATGTCGGCGCCCTCGTTGTAGGGACTCTCCTCGCCGCCGAGACCCCACAGGAAGAACAGACCGCCCTTGGTCTTGTACAGGGTCTCCTCGTACCCGCTCGGATCGCCGTAGTAGCCGTAGGCGCGGCTGCCCAGAGCCTCGGCCTTCTCGGTGTCGTACACGTGCTTCTTGCCCTCGAACATCTTGGTCCTGCGCATTGGTGTCCTCCTCATGGTTTCAAACAAATCGTTTCGGCTTCGTGAAGATGCTCTTCACGAAAAAATCGATACCGCAAGGTAGTGTACACCATTGCTAAATGCTCCGATATTGAGCCTGATTCAGAGTCTGGGGAGGTCGCATGCTCATCCGCACGGCTACGCGCTCCGATATGGACGCCCTCATCGCGCTGTACGGCGATGTATGCGATGCCATGATCGGCACGCCGCTCGACTGCCTCTGGCGCCGGGGCGAGCACCCGAGCGACGTGATGATTGCAGATGCTGTTTGCGCAGGTACACTTACCATTGCAGATGACGGCGGGACCGTTGCGGCGGCCGTGATCGTCAACGGCGAATACGATGCCTCGCAGGACCCGGGAATGCCGTGGATCGTACCGTGCTCCCCCGAGAAAATGGCCGTCATTCACGTGCTCGCATCAGCCCCCGCATACCGCGGTGCCGGAGTCGCCCGGGAACTGCTCCTTCACGTAATCGACAAAGCTCGCGCAGAAAAAATGCATACGGTGCGCCTCGGCGTGGCCCTCAACAACACGCCCGCCGTAAAGCTGTACGAAACCTGCGGGTTCATCCGTATCTGCGAGGGCGTGAGGATCTTCGGCGGTCAGGCGGTCCCGGCTGCCGCCTTCGAGCTTCCCCTCATTTGATGCATGCGCGTGCATAGCGACGCGGCGTGTTTCAAGTAGAGGATTGTTGTCCAAACGTGCGGCCCGCCCAGCCTGATTCGGCTAGACTGAAAACGGTCAAATCGCCGCCCATCCAGTCGCCGTGCCCCTGAGGAAGGTTGTGCCATGCAGATCGGTTTCGATAAAGACAAGTACATCAAGTTGCAGGCGTCCCACATCCGCGAGCGCATCAACCAGTTCGGCGGCAAGCTCTACCTGGAGTTCGGCGGCAAGCTCTTCGACGACTACCATGCCAGCCGCGTGCTGCCCGGCTTCGAGCCCGACCTCAAGGCGCGCCTGCTCGAGGCGCTCGCGCCCGTTGCCGAGGCGCTTATCGCCATCAACGCAAACGACATCGAGCTCGACAAGCGCCGCGGCGACATCGGCATCCCCTACGCCGAGGACGCGCTGCGCCTCATGGATGCGTTCCGCGGCATGGGTCTTATCTCCAACACCGTGGTCATCACCCACTTCACCGGCCAGCCGCACGCTGAGGCATACCAGAAGCGCCTCGAGAAGATGGGCATCAAGGTGGCGCGCCACTACGTGATCGACCGCTATCCCGCCGACATCGACCTCATCGTTTCGGAGGAGGGCTTCGGCAAGAACGATTTCGTCGAGACCACGCGGCCGCTCGTGGTGGTATCGGCACCCGGTCCCGGCTCGGGCAAGATGGCGACCTGCCTGTCGCAGCTCTACCACGAGCACCAGCGTGGAACCGATGCCGGCTATGCCAAGTTCGAGACCTTCCCCGTATGGAACCTGCCGCTCAAGCACCCGGTCAACATCGCCTATGAGGCCGCCACGGCCGATCTGGACGACAACAACATCATCGACCCCTTCCATCTGGACGCGTACGGCGAGATCACGGTGAACTACAACCGCGATGTCGAGACGTTCCCGGTGCTGCATGCCATGCTCGAGAAGATCTCGGGCGAGAGCGTGTACAAATCGCCCACCGACATGGGCGTCAACATGGTGGGCTTCGCCATCTCCGACGACGAGGTGTGCCGTCAGGCGGCCTGCGCCGAGATCGTGCGGCGTTATTTCCAAACTGCCGAACAGCTGCGGCGCACCGGCATCGGCAGCTCCGCGCTCGCCAAGATCGAACTGCTTATGAATGAGGCGGGCATCGATAAGGACTTCTCGCCCGCGCGCGCCGCCGCCCTGCTGCGCGCCGAGATCACCGGCGCTCCCGCAGGCGCCATGGTGCTGCCCGACGGCAGCGTGGTCACCGGCAAGACGTCCGATATCATGGGCGCCGCATCGTCGCTGCTGCTGAACGCCCTCAAGAAGGTTGCGGGCGTCGATCTCGAGACGTACGTGGTGAGCGACGAGGCGCTGCAGCCCATCAGCCATCTCAAGACCGAGCATCTGCGCAGCCGCAACCCGCGCCTCCACTCCGACGAGACGCTCATCGCGCTGTCCATCAGCTCGGCAACCAACCCGCTGGCCGCCAAGGTCATCGACGCTACCGATGAGCTCAGGGGCTGCGACGCGTACTTCTCGGTCATCATCTCCCCCACCGATGAGCGCACCTACCGCAAGCTGGGCATCAACGTATGCTGCGAGCCGGTGTTCGAGAGCAGGAGCCTTTACCACAAGTAGAACGGGGCCGAGGAGCGCCGGTACGGGCGGCTGCGACGGAGCGTACTTTCCCTAATTGAACAGGTACCTGTCAATTGTGAGGAATCGATGGAGTGCGGATATCCGCGCGACGAGGCCGATTCCGAGGAGTATCGTGGTGCGTGAAATTACACAGGTACCGAAGTATCCTGCAGATGCAGGAAGATGGGAGGTCTCATCATGACCGCAACCGAATCCACCGAGCGCGAGGTTTCCCTCGTGCGCAAGACCGCACGCCTCGGCCATCTCATCCACCGCTACTATCATGCCGATGCCCTTGAACGGGGCAAGGACGGCGATCCGTTGCGCGGGCAGGGCCGCGTGCTCGCGCTGCTCTCCGCAAAGCCCCGAACCACCCAGCGCGAGCTCTCCTACCTGCTGGACATGCGCCAGCAGTCGCTCTCGGAGCTGCTCGCCAAGCTCGAGGAGAAGGGCCACATCACCCGCTCCAAGTCGCCCGACGACGGCCGCGTGGTCGAAATCGCCCTCACCGATGCGGGCGCTGCCGCCGCCCCCGATCTCAGCGCGCTGAACGAGCGCACCGACGTGCTCGACTGCCTCGATGCAGACGAGCGCGCGCAACTCGAGAACTTGGTCGACAAGGTCACGGCCTCGATCGTCGCCAAGCTCGAGGAGAAGGGCATAGACGCGCATGCCCCGCATCACGGTCCGCATCACGGTCCGCACGAGCACGGCCATCATTGCATGCGCCATGCCTAACCGCGCACCCATTCCCCAGTGGGGGATACTCCCTCGCTGGGGCGCGCGCAGGGCATGGCACCAGACGGCCTTATTCCTGCTGATTTTGGCACCAGAACGCCTTATTCCTCAGGAACAAGGCGTTTTGGGGGATCGAGTCGCAGGAATAAGGCGTTTCGGTGCCACGGGCGAGAAGCGCGCCGCCCATCCCCCAGTGGGGGATGCTCCCGCATGGGGCTAGCTCCTGTTCTCGAGAATCACGTACTGGTTGAGGCTGCCCGACGCGCCGTCCGCCGCATAGCGCGCAACGACACGGGCATGCGCGGCGACGGTACCCGCCAGCGCATCGATCTCATCATCGGCGCAGTGATGGCAGAACCGGAAGGCATCCGTCTCATCCTGCCACCCCATCAGATAATCGTCGGCACCCAGGCCGGAGAGATCGAAGCGCTCCCGCGCAACCTGGGTTGCCGCCTGCGCCTTGGCCAGCAGGCGCGCATCGTGCGCGAACTGCCAGAACGACACCGCCACGACCCCGCCCGCGCGCACCGCGCCCACGAGCGTCTCCATCAAGCGCGCACGCTGCTCGAAGAGCGGCAGGTGATGCATGAATGCAAGGCAGAGCGCCGCATCGCACACGGGTGCGTCGAGCGCCGCAGCGGTCGCACCTTCCCGCATGAGCAGCGCGGCAAGGTCGCGGTGGCGATAGCGGATGCGCGGATCATCGTCTGCGGCCAGTGCGTCGCAGGAATCGACCGCCCATACCTCGGCTCGGGGGACGTACGAGAACAGCGTCCGCTCGAAGCGCAGATTCCCGCAGGCGAGGTCGAGCACGCGCGGGCGCTCGCCCAGATCTGAGATCCGGTCGAGCACGCGTTCCCAGCCCGGCCAGCCCGCAGCGCGCGTGGCCGAGAACGACGCGCCCACCATGCGATAGAACGCGCCGGTGAGCTCGCTCATGAGCTGTGCAGTTGCCTGATCCACAGGGCCTCTTCCTCGAAGGCGGGGCAGCTACCGCTATACTAGCCTACATGGAAACCATCATCCACGATATCGCCGCCGAGCTCCGCGCAGGCAGGCGCCCCGATGCGGACTGGCTCGCCGCCCGCCTGCGCCGCCATAACCGCGCGGTGCGCGACATGGCGCGCCATGTGGGCAAGCTCGAGCTGCTCTCCTTCTATCGCACGGCCCGGCAGCGCGACGACGCGCTCTGGCGCAGCTGGTCCCTCACACCCGAGGAGGACGGCCAGATCCAGCGCATCCTCACCCTCAAACCGCGCCGCACGGCATCGGGCGTGGCCACCGTCACCGTGGTCACCATGCCCCATCCCTGCTCGAGCGCCTGCCTCTATTGCCCCAACGACGTGCGCATGCCCAAGAGCTACCTCGCCAACGAGCCGGCATGCCAGCGCGCGGAACGCGCCTTCTTCGATCCCTACCTGCAGGTGCGCGCCCGCCTCAACCTGCTCGAATCCAATGGCCACGTAACCGACAAGATCGAACTCATCGTGCTCGGCGGCACGTGGAGCGACTACAGCCGCGCCTATCAGGTCTGGTTCATCACGGAGCTCTTCCGCGCACTCAACGACGACGCGTCCGCAGCCGAGCGGCGCATGGCCGAGCGCACGGCGTTCTACCGCAGCTGCGGGCTTCTCAGCGATCCGGGCGATCTGGGCGAGCAGACCCGCGCTCTGCAGGAAGCCGTCACAGCGGGGACCTGCACCTACAACGACGCCGTCGCACGGCTCTATGCGACCGACGCCTGGCAGTGCGCCCGAACCATCCAGACCGCCTCGCTCGCAGAGCTCGAATCGGCCCAGCGCGCCAACGAGAGCGCCCGCAGCCGCATGGTGGGACTGTGCGTGGAAACGCGCCCCGACCTCGTGGACGATGAGCGCGCAACCTTTATGCGGCGTTTGGGCTGCACCAAGATGCAGATCGGCATCCAAAGCCTGGATCAGCGCATCCTCGATGCGTGCGGCAGGAAGACGAGCGTGGAGCAGATCGCCGGGACGTTCGCATGCCTGCGCCGCTTCGGCTTCAAGATCCTCGTGCACATGATGGCGAACCTCGTCGGCGCCACGCCCGAGAGCGACAAGCGCGAGTACCGCATGCTCGTGGAGGATCCGCGCTTCCTCCCCGATGAGATCAAGCTCTATCCCTGCGTGCTCGTGGAAAGCGCCGCGCTCACGCGCCTGCACGCCCGGGGTGCCTGGACGCCCTACACCGAGGACGAGCTCATCGACGTCTTAGCCGCCGACGTGGCGGCCACACCCTCCTACGTGCGCATCTCGCGTATGATCCGCGACATCTCATCCGGCGACATCCTCGCCGGCAACAGGAAGACCAACCTGCGCCAGCTGGTGGACGCGCGCAGGCAGACCCTGGTGCGCGAGATCCGCGCACGCGAGATCGCAACCGATGAGGTCGATGCCGCGAAGCTGCACCTCGAACACGTCCCCTACAGCACCTCGATCGGCGAGGAACGCTTTCTCCAATGGGTCACCGATAACGGATCCATCGCGGGGTTCCTGCGTCTCTCGCTCCCGCAGGGCGCGCGCATCGCCATGATCCGCGAGGTCCATGTCTACGGACGCGTGGCGGGGATCGGCGACGCCGAGGAGGGTGCGGCCCAGCACATGGGGCTCGGGCGCGCGCTCGTGGAGGAGGCCTGCGCCTGGGCGGAGAAGGCGGGCTGCGACGCCATACGCGTGATCAGCTCGGTGGGCACGCGCGCCTATTACCGCATGCTCGGATTCGTCGACGAGGACCTGTACCAGATCCGCACGCTCTCCCGCTGATGCGGCGCGGCGGGCTTACCGGGGTTCTGCAGGAGGACCGGAAAGGTCTTCTCCCAACATTGCCTCACGGGCATCGACCCAGCGATCCACCTGCGCTTTGATGAACGCCGCCGAAGGCACGGCCACGAGCATGCCCGCCAAGCCGCCGAGGGCGCTGCCTGCGATCAGGGCAGCCACGACGAGAAGCGGATGCACCTCGACCGCATTGGCGACCAGGCGCGGGTTGATGATGTTGCCGTCGATGAACATGATGACGGCGAGCGCCACCACGCCCGCGATGAGCTTCTCGTAGCTTCCCTGCACGAGGCACACGATGATCGTGGTGCCGAAGCCCACCGGCCCGCCCACATAGGGGATGAGGTTGCCGATGCCCGTGAGCACGCCGATGACCGGCCAGTACGGAACGTCGATGATGGCGAAGACGATCGTGGTGATCGAGCCCACGAGCAGGCCGTCGAGGAACTGCCCGCGAATGTAGCCCGAGAACGCATGGTCGGCATCCTCCATGACGTGGGCGAAGTCGGGACTGCGGCGCCTGCCCAGCATCGCCCGGAACAGGCGCGCGAAGTACTTGAACACGCTCTCGCCGTCGAGCAGGAAGTAGATGCCGAAGATGATCGAGAACACCGTCGTCGTCGCATAGCCGGCGACGCGCGAGACGGCGCCGGTGATGGTGCTCGTCGCGTCCTCGCCCAGGGAGAGGCCCGCCTCGGCGGCAAGGGCCATGATCTGATCGATGAGCGCATCGATGTCGCCGCCCAGAGATTCGACGATGGCCTGCAGCGACTCGAAGCTCACGCCTTCGAGGCTGCGCGTGACCACGAGCAGCAGAAGCGCGACGATCCCCACGATCGCGAGGGCGACCACCGCGAGCGTGATGGCGACGCTCGCGTAGAGCCGGCGCGTGTCGTCGGCGATGAGGTGGATGGAGGCAAGCCGCGCATCGACCCACCGCACGACGGGCAGCAGGATATAGCAGATGATCCCGCCCCAGAGGATGGGCTGCAGGATCTTCTGGACCAGCGACCAGGTGCTGGCGAACGTCGAGCTGGAGTTATAGATCAGCATGCCTGCGGCGAACACGAGCAGGGCGGTCACGCCTGCATAGGCGCACACCTTCACATACTTGGGGTCGAGATGCTCCTTGAACCAGCGCATGAAAAGCCTCGCATAACGCTACACGCGGTTGTACGCCGCGAAGAACTGCCGGGTCTCGGGATCGTCAGGATGGTCCATGACCTCCTGGGGCGAGCCGTTCTCCGCAATCTTACCACGGCGCAGCACGATGACGCGGTCGGCCGCATCGTGCGCGAAGGACATCTCGTGGGTCGCCATGAGGATCGTGGTCCCCTGGCGCTTGAGCTCGCCCACCATCTCGAGCACCTCGCCCACGAGCAGCGGGTCGAGCGCCGAGGTGATCTCGTCGAGCAGGAGCAGCTCGGGCTCCATCATGAGCGCGCGGCAGATGGCCACGCGCTGCTGCTGTCCGCCCGAGAGGCGGTCGGGGTACTCCCGCGCCTTCTGGTCCATGCCGATGCGCTTGAGCAGGCCCATGGCCTTCTCCTCGGCCTTCTTGCGCGGCCAGCCGTGCACCTTGCGGGCGGCGAGCGTGACGTTGTTCAAGACCGTCATATGCGAGAAGAGATTGAATTGTTGGAAGACCACGCCGATGCGCGCGCGGATCCTGTCTTGGTTCTCGCGCGGGTCGGTGATGTCGGTGTCGCCCAGCCAGATCTGGCCGTCGTCGACCCGCTCGAGCAGGCTGATGCACTTCATGATCGTGGATTTGCCGGAGCCCGACGGCCCGAGCAGCGCCACCGTCTCATGCTGACGCACCTCGAAGGAGATGTGGTCGAGCACGGTATTGGCGCCGAAGCGCTTGACCACGTTGTCGAGGCGCAGGACCTTATCGCCGAAGCGCACATCGGTATCGAGGGCGGGCTCGTGCGCCATCACACCATGCCTCCCGTCTGCTCGCGCCTGCGCAGCCGCTCGGAATACCAGTCGTTCAGCAGGATGAACGGCACGCTCATGAGGATGAAGAGCAGGCTGGCCACCACATAGGGCGTGAAGTTGTAGGTCTTGGCGACGAGGATCTGCGCCGCGCGCACCGCATCCACGGCGCCGAGGGTGGAGATGAGGCCCACGTCCTTCTGCATGGAGATGAAGTCGTTCATGAGCGCTGGCGCGACCTTGCGGATGCCCTGCGGGAGAATGACGTGCCACATGGTCTGCCCGGTGGTGAGGCCCAGCGAGCGCGCGGAGGCCCGCTGCGAGGGGTGCACGTCCTCGAAGCCGGCGCGCAGGACCTCGGCGATGTAGGCCGAGTACGACATGACCACGGCGATCGTGCCCAGCACCGCCTTGTCGATGCGGCCGAACAGGTCGAGGCCCGGGATGCCGAAGCCGATGAGGTAGAGCACGACGATCATCGGGATGCCGCGCATGATCGTGGTGTAGAAGCGGGCGATCACGCGCAGGGGGAACATCACGGCCGATTTGGTCATGCGCACGAGGGCGAGCGCCGTGCCCAGAACGGCCACGCCGACGAGCGCCACGCCGAGCACGCGGATGTTGAGCCACAGGCCCTCGAGCACCTGCGGCCATGCCAAGGCGAAATACTCGGGCGAGAAGAACGACTCCTGTACGCGCGGCCAACCCGGCGAGAGCCTGAGCACGACGATGACGAGGACGACGAGCGCGAGCGATGAGGCGATGCTCGTCAGAACCGAGCGTCTCCGTTCCTTTTGGCGATACTGCTCGCGCTCTGCTTCGACAGCGCTGACGTGCTGTGCGGAAACATCTGGCATACTCGGACCACCTCTGCGGACGGGGTTTGGGGCGCGGGGAAGCGGAGCGAAGAGCCCCGCTCCGGCACGCAGGTCACGCTGCTAGGAAAGCGTGGGGATGTCGCTCGTGTAGGCCTTGAGCCACGTGTCGATGAGGCCCTGAACGGTGCCGTCGTCGAGGATGGCGTTCATGGCATCGGTCACGAACGGGGTGAGCGGCGAGCCTTTGACCAGCGTGATGCCGAGGCCGTCGTCGGTGGAGCCGGGGATCTGGCCCACGACGATGCCGTTCTCCACCTGACCCGACTCGGCCATGTAGACGGCCTGCGGGGTGTCGGTGACCAGGGCATCGGCCTGGCCGCTGGTCACGGCTGCGGCTGCATCCGAGTTGTTGTTGTAGTACTCGATGCCGGCATCGGAGCCGCCGGTGATGGAGGCCTTGACGAACTCGTCGGCGGTGGTGCCCACCATCACGGCGATGGTGGCGTCTGCGAGGTCGGAGCAGGCGGTGGCGTTGGCATACGCGCCGTCGCTGCGCACGATGATGGCCTGGGTGGGGACGAAGTACGCGGGCGAGAAGTCGACGGCGTTGGCACGGTCGTCGTTGATGGAGACCTGCTGGATGTTGAGATCCCAGTCATGCTGGCCGGGAGCGCACGCCTCGTCGAACTCGGTGCGGGTCCACACGACATCCTCGGCGGCAAAGCCCATCCGGTCGGCGAGCGCGTAGATGAGCGCCGCCTCGAAGCCCTCGCCCGACTCGGGGGCGTCGTTCATGACCCAGGGCTCCCATGCGGGATTGCCGGTGGCGACGGTGAGCTTGCCGGGCTCGAAGGTGAGGTCCTTGACATCGCCGGAGGCCTCGGATTCGCCGCCTTCCGTTCCGCCGCCGCAGCCGGCAAGGCCGGTGATGGCAAGCGCCGAGGCACCCAAGGAGAGCATCTGACGACGGGTCATGGTGAGCGTGGGTTTCATGATACGGTTCCTTCCTTCCAGGGTGGGCGCTGCCGCGCACAGGTTGCGCAGCAGCAGGGAAACCATGGAGAATCATAGCACGCGACCTGCATGTCCCCTGCCGACGACCCGGCGATTAACCCTCTGGAAACTGGCTTCCCCCGCTCGGGGATACTCCCCCAATGGGGGATACTCCCCGAGCGGAGGCCTGGCACCAAAACGGCTTATTCCTGCGGATTCTGGCACCAGAACGCCTTAGTCCTAAGGAATAAGGCGTTTGAGCGGCTCAAGTCGCAGGAATAAGGCGTTTCCGTGCCACGGGCGGAAACGCTCCATTGGGGGAGTATCCCCGAGCGGGGGAAGTTTTGGCAGAATAGGCATGAGAGATGCACGCACGAAGGAGGTTCCATGGGATTGCTCGTCAAAGACGCGCTCGCCGTTCTCCCCGACGGCGGCGGCCATCGCGTCGGCCGGCACGACATCTACATCGAGGGGGGCGACATCGCAGGCATCGATGCTGCCCCCGAGGGCTTCTCCCCCGATGAGACCATCGACGCCACGCGGCGCCTTGCCATTCCCGGCCTCGTCAACGCGCACACGCATACCTACATGAGCATGATGCGCAACGCGGCCGACGACCTCCCGTTCACCGACTGGCTCTTCGGCACGGTCATGCCCATCGAGGACCGCCTCGAGCCCGAAGATGCGTACTGGGGGTCGCTGCTGGCCCAGATCGAGATGATCCGAAGCGGCACCACCTGCTTCAACGACATGCCGATGTTCGTCGACCAGATCGCCCGCGCTGCCCGCGAGAGCGGCATGCGCGCCGTGCTCGCCCGCGGACTCCAGGGCGATGAGTACGACCGCAGCGACTTCCGCCTCGACCAGTCGCTCGCCGCGCGGCGCGAAAACGCCGAGTGCAGCCGCCTGACCTTCCGGCTGGGACCCCATGCGCCCTACACCTGCGGGCCCGACTACCTGCGCATGATCGCCGATGTGGCGCGCGAGGAGGGCATGGGCGTCCACATCCACATCGCCGAGGCCCAGTCGGAGACCGACGGCATCGCCGAGCGCTACGGCTGCACGCCCGTCGAGTACGTCGCACGGGCAGGCATCTTCGAGGTGCCCACCGTCGCCGCGCACTGCATTCGCGTCGAGGGGTCCGACCGGGCGATTCTCGCCGAGAAGGGCGTGAGCGTGGTGACGAACCCCGCCTCGAACATGAAGCTCGGCAACGGCTTCGCACCCGTGCCCGAGCTGATCGAGGCGGGTGTCAACGTGTGCCTGGGCACCGACGGCGCGGCCTCCAACAACGCGCAGAACATGTTCCGCGAGATGGGGCTCGTCACGCTGATCCACAAGGGCACGCACGATACGCCGCAGTGCATCTCGGCGCATGAGGCGCTGCGCATGGCGACGCGCAACGGGGCGCAGGCGCTCGGGCTGCCGTGCGGATCGATCGAGGTGGGCAAGAAGGCCGACCTCGCCCTGCTCGACCTCGATGCGCCATCCCTCACGCCGCTCAATGACGCCGTTGCGGCCCTCTCCTACTCCGCAAACGGCTCGGAGGTCGCCACCGTCATCATCGACGGCGTCGTCGTGATGCGCGATCGCGCGCTGCTCGCCATCGACGAGGAGCGCGTGCGGCATGAGATTGCCCGCATCTGCAGGCGCATCTTGTCCTAAACTGTCACCATCGCCCTTGGAAGAAAGATGGGAGCACGGCACCATGGCAAGCGAGATCAAAGACATCAATCTGGCTGAGAGCGGCCAGCGCAAGATCGAGTGGGTGAGGCGCAACTGCCCGCTTCTCACCATGCTGAAGGACGAGTTCGCCGCAACCCGGCCGTTCGCCGGCAAGAAGATCGCGCTCTCCATCCATCTTGAGGCCAAGACGGCCTATCTGTGCGAGGTGCTGGCAGCAGGCGGCGCCGAGATGTACGTCACGGGATCCAACCCGCTCTCCACGCAGGACGATGTTGCGGCAGCCTTGGTCGAGGAGGGCATCGAGGTCCACGCCTGGCACGGCATCTCGGATCAGGACTACGACCGCTGCATCGATGCGATCCTCGCGGTCGGCCCCCACATCATCATCGACGACGGCGGCGATCTCGTGCATCGCGTGCACACGCAGTTCCCCGAGCTGATCGGGAACATCATCGGCGGCTGCGAGGAAACCACCACGGGCATCATCCGCTTGGAGGCCCTCAACCGCGAGGGCAAGCTGCGCTTCCCGATGGTGCGCGTGAACAACGCCATGATGAAGCACTTCTTCGACAACCGCTACGGCACCGGGCAGAGCGTGTGGGACGGCATCAACCGCACCACCAATCTGGTGGTAGCCGGCAAGACCGTGGTGGTTGCCGGCTACGGATGGTGCGGCAAGGGCGTCGCCATGCGCGCCAAGGGGCTCGGTGCCAAGGTCATCGTCACCGAGATCGACCCGGTCAAGGCCATCGAGGCTATCATGGACGGCTTCGATGTCATGCCCATGGCGGAGGCCGCGCCGCTCGGCGACGTCTTCGTCACGGTCACGGGTTGCGAGAAGGTCATCGACGAGGAGGACTTCCTGCGGATGCACGAGGGAGCCGTCTGCTGCAACGCAGGCCACTTCGACTGCGAGGTCGATATGGCGGGGCTGCGCGAGCTCGCGGTGGAGACGCGCGAGATGCGCGCCAACATCACGGGGTACATGCTGCCCAACGGCATCTGGATCTACGTGCTCGGCGAGGGCCGGCTCGTCAACCTCGCCTGCGGAGACGGGCACCCCGCCGAGATCATGGACATGTCCTTCGCCATCCAGGCGCTCTCGGCCAAATATCTTGTGGAACATCAGGGCACCTTCGATGAGATGCTCATGGATGTGCCCGAGGAGGTTGACCGCGACGTGGCGCGCAAGGAGCTCGCCTTCATGGGCAAGCGCATCGACGTGCTCACCCCCGAACAGGAGCGCTACCTCAACGAGTCAGGTTTATAGTTTCCTTTCCCAACGGGAGAGTATCCCCGGATGGAGTGAAGGAGACGTGCCAGTCGCCGCCGAAACCGATGCCGTAGCGCTCGACGATGCTCTCCTGATTCATGGTGAACGAGACGTTCATGAGCTCGTTGGTGTAGGCGAGCAGATGGCCCTTCTCGACCTCGCCGAAGGTGCGCACAAGCGGCAGCCTGCACGCGAGCACCGGCTCATCTCCATGGCGCACGGATAGCTGCAGCAGGTCGCCGTACGCGATGCCCGCCTGCTCGAACAGCGCACGCGGGATGTTGGTCCATGCGTTGCCGAAATTGGGGTCGATGATGTCGACGATGCCCGTGAGCGCGCCATCGCGCAGCGCGGGCTCCGGCATGGGCAGGCGCACGATCTCGCTCACGGGATATGAGGAACCCACCTGCTCGTAGGAGATGATGCCGCTCGCCAGCCGCGCGGCGCAGTACCCGAAGAGATCGCGTCCATGGAACACGCTCGTGCCGCGCGTGGCGGGGTTGCGGTTGACCGTCTCGTCGATTTCGCGGGTCTCGACGATGCCTACGTGGCGCGCAAGATGCGTGAGCGCACCGTTGTCGGGAGTCGCCACATAGTGGCCGCTCGCGGTCTTGGCGATGCAGGCGCGGCGCGGAGTGCCCACGCCCGGATCGACCACGCTCACGTAGATGGTTCCCTCGGGCCAGAAGGGAAGGCTCTGGTACAGGCGGTAGCTCGCGCTCCAGACGTCATAGCGCGGGATATAGTGCGTTCCGTCGAAGATCTCCAGCTCGCGATCGACGCATTTCACCACGCCGTACATGGAGCTCACGGCTCCCTCGGCATAGGTGAAATCGGTCTGGAACACGAGGATGGGTTTATCGGTTGCCGCCACGAGAGTCCCCCTGACCTTGCCTTGCGCATCTGCGCGCCTGCGTTCGCCCGCCTGCCGCACGGCGGCGATTCAATATGGGCGTTTTCCAAAAATGATAGTCAGACTATCAAAATCGGAAAACGCCAAAAAAGACTTCCTTACCCCGAGCCGCGCCCCGGCTCGCGCGATTCCTTATTCGTACACCAGCTTCGGCGCCTTGCGGAGGGAGATCTTCCAGTTGGTGCCCGTGCCGATGCCGTAGGCCTTGGCAAAGCTGCCCTGGTTGATCGCCACCGCCATGCAGTCGAGGCTGTTGGAATATACGAGCGGCTCGCCCACGAACACGTCGGCGAAGCTGCGCGCATAGGTGAGGAAGTTCCTGTAGAGCGTGCGCGTGCCGTCCTCGATGGTGACCTCGACGCGCTGCCCGTATGCCACGCCGAGGCGCTGGAACTGCTCGCGCGGGATGTTGGTCCAGAGACTGCCGAAGCGCACGTCGAGCACGTCGATGGTGCCGTGAACGCACTCGCCGTCGAACGAGGCCTCCACGACGGGCAGCTCCATCACGCTGCCGACATCGATCTCCGGCCCCACGCCCGCAAAATCGATCACGCCGGCGGCGAGCCGTGCGCCCGTATACACGTACACGTCGCGCCCATGAAAGGTGTAGCTCTCGGATGAGCCGGCGAGACGATTGACCGTCTCATCGATGATGCGGGCCTCCGAAAGCCCGATCATGCGCTTGACGTGCGTGAGCGTTCCGTTATCGGGCGTGACGATGTAGTGCCCGCGTGCGGTTCTCGCCGCAAGGGAGCGGCGCGTGGAGCCCACGCCCGGATCGACCACGCTCACGAACACGGTCCCCTCGGGCCAGTAGCTCACGGTCTGGATCAGCCGGTACGACGCCTCCCAGATGTCGTACTGCGGTATCTCATGCGTGAGATCGCAGATACGCAGGGTGGGCGAGACGCCCAGCGCCACGCCGTACATGGCGCTGACCGCGCCGTCGCACACGCCGAAATCGGACTGGAGCACCAATGCGCCGGACATGCGACCTGCTCTCCTATCGCTCGGGATTCCAAGGAGCCAGGCAGGCGTCGAGACCTGCCTCGAGCGCGGCGCGATCCATATGGCGTCCGATGATGACCAGCTTGTTCATGCGGTCTCCGAGCACGGGATCCCAATCCTTGAGAAGCTCTGGCTCCTGCGCGAGGATAGCGCGCATCTCGTCTTCGGGAGCGGACGCCACGAAGAGGCCGTTCTCGACCAAGCGCACCTGATGGCCCACCTGTTCGAAGAGGAAGCTCATATCGGGATCCTGCGCGGCCCACAGCAGGCCCTTGGTGCGGATGACCTCGCGCGGCCACGTGGAGACGAACGAGGCGAAGGCGTCGATATCGAACGGACGGCGACGGCGGTAGACGAAGGTGGCGATGTCGTACTCGAGCACCTCGGGGTCCTCGTGCTCTTCGGGATGCTCCATCGCATCCATCCACGCGGCGGATCCATAGGCGGCATCGAAGCTGAAGCGGCCCGTGTCGAGGATCTCGCTCATGGGCACATCGCACTGCGTGGCCTCCACGATGACGGCGTCCTTCTGCAGGCTGCGCACGAGGGCTTTGAGCTCCTCGAGCTGCTGGGGCGTCACGAGGTCCGCCTTGTTGAGGATCACCGTGGTGCAGAACTCGAGCTGCTGGATGAGCAGGGCCTCGATGTCCTCATCGTCGATATCGTCGCCGAGCAGGCTCTTGCCGCCGTCGAACTCGTCGAACATGCGATCCGCATCGACCACGGCCACGATGTTGTCGAGCGCGAGCGGAGCCTCTCCCGCGAAGGCGCTCTCATCGCAGAACCGCGAGATGGTGTAGGCGATGGGGATGGGCTCGCAGATGCCGCTCGCCTCGATCACGATGTAGTCGAAGTCGCCCGAGCTGGCGATGCCGTCGAGCTGGCGGGCAAGGTCGTCGGAGAGCGTGCAGCAGATGCAGCCGTTGGTCATGGGGATGATCTCGTCGGTCTGCGTGAGCGCACCCTGTTTGATAAGGGAAGCGTCCACGTTGACCTCCCCGATATCGTTTACGATGACCGCCGCGCGGATGCCCTCCTGGTTGGCGAGGATGTTGTTGAGGAGCGTGGTCTTGCCCGCCCCCAGATATCCCGTGATAAGCACGATCTTGACTTGCTGCGCCGCCATAGCATGCTCTCCAAGCTCTTAAAGGGTGCCTGCGCTCTTCTGCGCCTTCCACTGCTTGAACGCCTCGAGCTCGGGCTCGTTGATCTTGAGGGCGACGGTTATCACGGCGACATCGTCGACCAGGCCGAGCAGGGGGATGTTGTCGGGGATGAGGTCCTTGCCCTTCACGAGGTAGAGGAAGGCGGCGACGAGCGACGCCACGGTCTTGGGCGATACGTCGGCATACTCCTTTGAGACGTAGCCCTTCACCATGTCGACCATGGTGGGGACGTTGGAGAAGGCGTCGGCGACGGTGCTCGGCAGGTCGGCGAGGCGTGCCTTGAGGGAATCGAGCAGCTCATCCATCTTCGCGGGATCGGACAAAACCTCCTGGGCTTGGCTGACGCCGTTGTCGATTACCTGTTTCGCAGCGTCGAAATCAAAATCGGCCATAGGTGCTCCTCTCGTCGGTGCGCGGTCATACGCGGTCGCGTATCCGTTCCATGATACGTCTTTTGCCTTCTGCGGGCCTACCTCGCGCTGCGCAGGGAGCGCGGCTTCATGGCGCGTCCCGGCATGTCCACGGGCACGCCCAGAAGCACCCTGGCAAGCCACAGGAAGAACATCGGCACGAGGATGGGGATCACGCACGAGGTGACGATCATTACCGCGAGCGTCTCGATGAGCAGGTTGAGCCTGGTCTGGACCTCCTGCGAAACGCCCGTCGCCGCATTCGCGAGATTCTCGGGGATACTCCTGACGAACTCCCCCAGTGCCTCGAAGCCATCCTTGGGCTCTGCCGCAGGCTCGGATTCCTCGACCTCGACCTCATCCTCGAGGGTTGCAAGGGTGCTGGCAACCGTCGATTCGTAGGTGCCCTCGATGATGCGCGATACCGTCACGCTTGCGGGCACCACGAGAAAGATCGCGATGCCGAAGAGCGCAAGGCGCGCCGACAGCCAGCGTAGCGGCGTGCGCCAGCCTGCTGGCCCGTTGGGCAGCGCAGCTATCGCGAACAGCACGCCTGCAGCGGGAACGAAGAGCTTGAAGGCAGCGGAGCCGAGGATGGTGAGCATGTATTTCTCGAGGTAAATGGCTCCGATGACAAGAGCGAAGTAGGAACCGAGGTCGAGGAGCTTCTCGGCTATGGGCGTGCCCGCATCGCCCGGCAGGAGCGTGATGGCGGCCGAAGTGCCGGTTGAGCCGGCGATGAGTTGCATGACGGTGTCGCGCTTCTCGTCGAGCGAGGCGATGATGTCCGCATGGCTCTCGGGCGAGCCGGCCCACGGCGCGACGATGAAGAACGACACGAGCGCCGCTGCAAGCGCGATAGCTGCAGCGATGCAACAGGCGCTATGGTTGTCGGGGAGCAGAAGGTCCGCGCCTGGGCCGCGTCGGGCGTCCCCGCCCTCCGCGCGGGCGATCTTCTCGGGCATGCTGTCGTGCTGTTCCATGGCATCCTCCTCTTTCGACGGCTATCTTGGGTATTCCCCGTTCATCGGCGCATATCGCATGGCCGGTCAGGACAAGAACCCGCCCACCAGCACATTCAGGGCGCCGCAGCCCAGCATCACGGGCAGAGGCCCGAGCTTCTTCACATGCATGAGGTAGAAGGCCGCCGCAACGACCGCGAGCACGTAGACGCCGTACGCAAGATCGAATGCCGTGCCGTCGGGCATGAGCGCCGCAACGCCGAGCTTGATCATCGTCGATGCGATGAGCGCAACCGCCATGCATTTGAGCGACAGCATGATGCTCTGGACGAGCGGTGCGTCCTTGTACTTCCTGAACAGGATCAGCAGGCAGAGCGCCGCGAGGCACGGCACGGTGATGCAGCCCAGCGTGGCCGCGATGGCCCCGGGTATGCCCGCGACCTTCATGCCCACGAAGGTCGCGCTGTTGATGAGGATGGGGCCGGGCGTGATCTCATCGAGGGCGAGCAGGTCCATGAACTCCGCATAGGTCATCCAGCCTTGGGCGACCACGACCTCGTGCTCGACGATGGGAATGGCCGCGTACGCGCCGCCGAAGACGATGCCCCCGATGCGCACGAACGCGAGAAAGACCTGCAGCACGACGGCCATCAGCGCCCCTCACCCCGCCCGATCAGCAGCGCCTTGACCACGCCCGCGCACGCGCAGGCAAGGACGAGCCACACGATGGAGCATCCGGTGAACCGCACGTAGAGGAAGGCGAGCGCCATGACGATGAACGGATAGAGGCCGCTGTTCTCGGTTGCATTCCTAAACAGCCCGATGATCACGTCGAAGAGCATGGCCACCACCCCCATCTGCATGCCGCGCAGAAACAGCGACACGTACGGGTTGCCCACGATGGCCTGATAGAAGACGGTGACGGCCACCATCACCAAAAACGGGGGCAGGATGACCCCGGTCACGGCGGCGAGCGAGCCCGCGAGGCCCGCAACATGGTAGCCCACGATCATCGAGGAGGTGACCGCCATGGGCCCCGGCGAACTCTGGATGATGGCCAGGTAGTCCGCCATCTCATCCTCCGTGATCCACCGGCGCTTGCTCACGAAATCGTCCTGCATCACGGCGAGGATCGCATAGCCCGAATTGGCCGTCATGCTGATGGAGAAGGTGGCGAAGAACAGCGCCCAGAGCTTGGACAGCCGGCTCGGCTCAGCCGGAGATCCGTCTACCATGGCGCTCCGCTCCTGCGCTCTCCGAGCCCGGTTGCCTCATCGATGCCGAGCACGATGTTCATGTTCTGTACCGCCGCACCCGAGGCGCCCTTGCCAAGATTGTCGAACAGGGCCGTGACCGTGGTGTGCTCCGCAGTGCCGCACACCACGATCGCCAGGTCGTTCGTGCCCGTGAGCTCATTGGCATAGAGCGTGGGCCGCCGCTCCTCGAACGGCAGCACGCGCACGAACCGCTGGCCCACGTAGTGGGCGGCTAGGCATGCATGCACATCCCGCGCGGTCCGCACGCCGGTCAAGAGGTCGTTGCGCAGCATGATGGTGGTTGCCATGCCCTGGTAATAATCGTCGACCACGGGCAGGAAAACCGGCGGCGAAGCAAGCCCGCACACCTGCTGCATCTCGGGCAGGTGCTTGTGCGTGAGCGACAGCCCGTAGATGCCGGGTGCATCGAGCGCGACGGGGCGGCCTTCGGCCTCGTAGTCCGCGATCATCGTCTTCCCGCCGCCGGAGTAGCCGGTGAGCGAGAAGCACGTGAGCGGGTAGTCCGCAGGCATGACGCCCGCCTGCACGAGCGGCGCTGCGGCAGCGACGAACCCCGTGGCGTGGCAACCGGGGTTGGCGATGCGCTTGGACCGGGCGATGGCGGAGCGCTGGTCTGCGGAGAGCTCGGGAAAGCCATACGTCCAGCCGGGGGCCGTGCGGTGCGCCGTGGAGGCGTCGATGATGCAGACGTCCGGGTTCTCCACGAGCGCGACGGCCTCGCGCGCCCCGTCGTCGGGAAGGCAGAGGAACACGATGTCCGCGGCATTGAGAAACGCGCGGCGCTCCTCGATGTCGTGGCGCTTGTCCTCGTCGATACGTATGAGCTCGAGATCGTCGCGCGCGCCGATGCGATCGAAGATCTGCAGGCCGGTGGTGCCGCTCTGACCGTCTATGTACACGCGTGCCCTATCCATGGCAGCCTCCCTCGTCGTGTTTCGGTTGCTCCATCAATTGTGGCAGATTCCCTGTGACAGTTTTCCTCTGAATGCATGTGCCTCCAACCGAGTCACGGCATGCGAGCCAAAAAACAACGCGCTGCAAGAGGGGTTTTCAGTCGTTACTCCCCAAAAAGATCGCTTTCTTTATCGTTGTTCCAGACATACTCGATATCACAGGCGACTTGCTCAGCTTTTTCTTTTCCAAACAAATCGCTGATGAAGCCGAGCGACATGTCCATCCCTGCGGATACACCCGAAGAAGTATAGTATTTTCCATCAACAACCCAACGGGCCTTTTTGATCCAATCGACATGTTGGGAAATGGATTTCACCCAACCAAACGCTTTCTTGTTCGACGTGGCGTTTCGGCCATCAAGCACGCCTGCTTTAGCCAACAGTGCCGAGCCCGTGCAAACGGATAGTACATTTTTTGCTTTGTTGCAAAGATTTCGCAGCGTTGCGATAAACAATTCATTCGACATAAGACATCTTGCCCCCTGACCGCCGGGGACAACTAGAACGCTGTTTGGAGCAATCACGGACATTGCTTCGGTTTGCGTGCAGTAGCCCTGCCTGCTTTCAATCAATCCGCCTGATAGGGAAATGTAGTGCAGCCTCACGTTGTCGATTCGCGACAATATCTCAACGGGGCCAAAAACATCAAGCGTTTCAAAACCTTCAAACAGAAGAACATATACATCCATAAAGAGCACCGCCTTGTAAGGTTACCCAAATCTAGCAGTTTGCAATTCGAGCCGCATGAAGCCGTCGTTCTTCTCAAGGCCATGACCAGCATACAAAAGCACGCCCATTGGGAGCGGGGGCGGGAATCTGCCATGTCATGTCAGGGAGAGCAGCGTTTGCACGGATCATACCCCATCTCGATGATTTCCTCGCGCGTGTACTCATCGGTATCCCATTTGTTTTTCTCGGACATTTGGTTAACCGAGCTGCAGCTGGGGTTGTGGAACTTATGGGTGTTCGTATTCAGAATATAGCGCTGGGTGTTTCGTGTTGGCTCTTCGGCAGGGGCAGCGGGTTCCGATTGCGTAACCTCGTTGACGACGATCTTGTATTCCTTTTCGACTCGATTGCCATGGATGTCGCATGCGGTTACCTTGGCATAGAAGGTACCGGCGACGTCCGTGTCGAGGTTGGTGGCCACCGTGTACCAACCCTGATCGTATTGCCTGCCCGTATCGGATATCTTGTCGGGTTCGGAATCGACGTACGCAAGGCTGCCGTCAACAGGATCTGCCACAGAGGCTATGTTGGAACGGATATCGAGCGCTTCTCCCTGATCGATCTCCAGCTCATCGGCCACAAGCTCGATCTTCGGCGGTTTGGTATCGCGCACTACGAAGGAGACCGCCACATCTGCAGCGTCCGCTCCCTCCCGTTCAAGACGGTAGACCACCGATAGCTCTCCCACCGCATCGAGCGCAACCTCGCTTGTGGGGCTGGTGACGACAACCTCGTCGTCATCGCAGGTCACGAGCCCGAGAGGATCGGTGCTTTTGTCGGAATACTCGAGATACTCGGTATTCTGCTTGAGACAGGATGGATCGATCGCAGGGGCAGAATCTTGCGCCTTCTCATCGGAGTCCGAACTGGAATCCTCTTGCGCAACAGCCCCGTCTCGTGGAGATTCGCCAACGGCGGACTTGTCAGAGCTGCAGGCGGAAAGCGACAGCGCAAGAGCGAGCGATACCGAGAGGCACATCAACAGGGCCATGGCCCGTTGCAGCGAGAACATCGAGAAGGAACGTGCCTTGCCGCTTCCAGCAGATTCCATACCAGCCTCCTCGGGCACGTGGGGCGCTTGCCGGTCCAATTGTACATGCTCCCTGCGGCAGTTCGGGGGAACCTGCCGCGCCGCTTGGTCTATGCTCTTGTATGTCGGCCTGCTGAAACCCACGTTGGAAGGCACGTGCATGAAGCGCACGCGTATTGCCCTGCTCGCTACCGCGCTTGCGGCGTTGCTCGCTGCACCAGCCGCACTCCATCTCATCTCATGCGTGGCCGAAGCCCCGATGCCAGCTCCCCGCCACGAGACGAGCATCGAGGGCATCGCCGATTCCATTTCCAGGCAAAGGCCCGAGCCAGAGCCCGCTTCATCCTCCGAGCAGATTCGCACGTACACGACATGGACCGGGGACATCGCCCCGAACTACTACCGTATCGTCGGCGATGCCGTTGTAGATATGGAGATCTTTCCGGGGGAAATCTTCTATTCGGGCCTCGACCACCTTGGCCGAAGCGGACGGGCCGCAGCATGCATCACCTACAACATGATGGAGGAGGGCAGGGCGCGGCGGCGCGAGGACATCTCGTCCATCCGTCCTTCCGGCTGGGGCTATAACGCCGAGGTCAGCATCGAGCTGGATGGCGGAGGGGTCTACCACGGGCACCTATTCAACCGATCGCACCTTATCGCTAAATCCCTCGGCGGGGCGAGCATCCGCGAGAACCTCGTCACCGGCACGCGTATGCAGAACGTCGGCAGCAACAATCCGGCGGGCGGCATGCTCTTCTGCGAGCAGGCCGCACGCGACTGGCTCACGCGCAACCCCGATGGCTGGGTGTTCTACTCGGCGACGCCCGTCTACGAGGGCGATGAGCTGCTCTGCCGCAGCGTCATCGTGGACATATGCTCCAGCGACGGTTCTCTGAACATGCAGGTGGAGGTGTACAACGCGGCGCGCGGCTTCGAGATCGACTACGCGACGGGCGCATTCTCGTCTGCGGGCTAACACGCGCCCTCAAGGCGCCGTTCCGCACAAGGAGTCCGTTGGGCGGAGCAGGGCGTCACGCCACGGGAAGGATGACCTCGCATCGCGTTCCGCCGCCTTCAGCCTCCGAGAACCGCGTCGTGCCGCCGCATGCTGCGGCGATGCGGCGGACGATGACCAGGCCCAGGCCGTGCTCGGGCAGCTCGTCGGACGGAGCGCGACGCAGCGTCTGAAGCATGTCGGACGCCAGGCCCCTGCCGTCGTCCTCCACCGCAAGCAGGCACCTCTCCCTTCTCAATAGACGGCGCGGCAACCGCGCGAGGGAGATCCTCACCGTGCAGCCCTGTGCATTGTGCCGCACGCTGTTGCCTACCAGATTGGAGAGCATGCGCCTGAGCAGCACGGCATCGCCGTTCACCCGGCACGCCTCTGCCTCGGCGTCGAGTTCGAGCTCGATGGGATGGGTGCCGTCCGCATCATCGTTGAGCGCCTCGGCTGCAACAGAGCGGATGAGAGGGGCGAGCGCTACCGGCTGGGCATCCACCGGTTCCATGGCATAGCTCAGGCGGTTCGCCACATTGAGGTCGGCGATGAGCGACGCGACCTCCGACACCTTGCCCTCCACGCGCTGCGCCCGCGCGCGCTGATCGGACGCGAGGTCCTCGTCATGAGCGAGCGTATCCGCCTCGGCGAGCGCCACCGCAAGCGGCGTGCGCACATCGTGGCTCACGGCGGCGATCCACTCCCGGCGCGCGCGGTCCCGCTCCGCCCACGACCTGCGTGCGTAGGCGCGAGCCACGGCGATGGCCACCACCATGTTGGATATGAGCAGCGCGAGAACCAGCCCCACGGACAGCACGAACGAGTTCATATCGATGCTGTACGTGTATTTCCACGCAGACCCCGGCGGAGAGCCCAGCACGAGGATGCCATCGTCGCGCACCCGCGTCACCACGGGATAGTCGTTCAGATACCACCGGGTGAACGAGGCGACGTCGCCCAGCTCATAATGATCGGGCACATCCGCAGGCACCGCTTCGCTCCACGCAACGTTGCCCTCGGGATCGATGAGCATCAGCCAGGCGCCGAGCGCCGCAAGCGCCTCAATGTCCTCATCGGGCAACCGGTATGTGCCCTCCTCCAGCACGAGCGCCTCGGAAAGGCGCTCGATCTCCGCTGAAGCCACGTTCGGCGCTCCATCATCCAGGGAGCCGAACGCCAGGATATAAAAGCCCAAGACCAGCACGTTCGTCACGAATGCGGCTACCGCGAACACCGCGGCGAAACCCAGGATGCGCAGGGCCTCGCGCACCCGGGCCAACCCATGGCGGCTCATGCCTCCTCCTTCGCAAGCCGATACCCGAGGCCGCGCGCCGTGATGATCCATCTCGGATTCGACGGATCCTCTTCGACCTTCTCGCGCAGCCGCCTCACATGCACCATAAGCGCGTTTCCATAGCCGTAACCGTCTCCCCACACGGAGCGCGCAAGCTCGTCGGTGGTGACGATACGGCCGCGGCTGCGAGCCAGGCGGTCGAGAATGGCGTATTCCTTGGAGGTGAGCGTCTCGCTGCTGCCGTCAGCGCGCACGACCTCGCCGGAGCCAAGATCGACCGTCGTTGCGCCAAGGCGAACGGTCCGCGGGGCATCTCCCGCGCCATAGGTGCGCCTGAGCACGGCGGACATGCGCAGCAGCAGCTCGCGCGGCAGGAACGGCTTGGTGACATAATCGTCGGCGCCGAGGCCCAGGCCCCGCAGGCGCGCCTCGTCCTCATCGCGCGCCGAGAGGATGATGGCCGGCACCTGGCTTGTCTGGCGCACGGACCGCAGCAGGTCGAAGCCGTTCCCATCGGGCAGCATGACATCGAGCAGCAGCAGGTCGGGCCGCCAGGTGGCAAAGCAGGCAAGCGCGTCGGCGACCGTGGCCGCGCTGCGAACCGCGCGGTATCCCTCGCGCCCGATGAGCTCGCACACGACCCCGCTCAGCGCGGGATCGTCTTCCACGACCAGGATATGTGCTTCATGGATATCCCTCACGGGTGCCTCCCTTCTCGGCACCAGTATCCCCTGCGCGTGCCGCCGTGCGCAATCTCGTGGGAGAAAACGTAAGGCTGGCGAAAGGTTGGCGATACGTCCGTGAAAGCTTGGCCGCCCATCATGGTCAATCGAAACGCCGCATGAGAAGGGAGAAACGATGGATTGCTGCGTTGCAACGGATGGGCTGACCAAAGCGTACGGGGAAACCGAGGTGGTCAGCGCGCTGAACCTCATGGTGCCGTGCGGGTCGGTCTACGGGTTTTTGGGACCCAACGGTGCCGGAAAGACGACGACGATGAAGATGCTGCTCGGCCTCGTGCATCCGAGCGCCGGATCGGCGACGGTCCTCGGAAAGCGGGTGAGCACGAAGAGCCGCGTGCAGGTCAATGCACGCGTCGGATCGCTCATCGAGAGCCCCAGCTGTTATCCGCACCTCACCGCGCGGGAGAATCTCGAGGTGGTGCGCAGACTGCGCGGGCAAGAGCGGGCGCACATCGACGAGGCGCTCGCGACCGTGCGCCTCGAGCGCACCGGGAGCAAGCCGGTCCGCGCCTTCTCGCTGGGCATGAAGCAGCGTCTGGGTTTGGCGGCAGCGCTCATGGGCAACCCGGAGCTCCTGCTGCTCGACGAACCCACCAACGGGCTCGACCCCGCCGGCATCCAGGAGATTCGCGAGCTTATACGATCGCTGCCTGAAGAACGCGGATGCACCGTGCTGGTTTCGAGCCACCTGCTTTCCGAAATCGACCAGATGAGCGATCACGTGGGCATCATCAGCCACGGCCGGATGGCCTGGCAGGGTTCTATGAGAGAGCTGCATGCGCGGGCGAAGCGCTGGCTCGCGCTGCGCACCACCGACAACGCACGGGCGGCAGAGCTGCTGGGCGCGCGCATCGATGAGCGCGGCTGGATCAACGTGCAGGCGCTTGAGGATACGCCCGTTGCGCAGATGACCTTGGGCCTCGCACGCGAGGGCATCGGGGTCGTGCGCTTGGAGGAACGGCGCGAGGACCTGGAAGACATCTTCCTCGCGCTCACCGGGACGGGGGCGTCGCTATGAGAAGCCTGCGTCTCGAGTTTGCCAAGCTGCGGCGCAAGCATGTCCTGCTCACCGCCCTCGTCCTCATTGCCGCCGTGCTCACGTGGATGTGCGTGAGCGCCCGCCAGGACGGGCGGGGCAGCGCGTCGGGCTGGAACTCCATGTTCTACGCCGCTCCCCTCATGAACTCCGTCTTCCTCTCGTTGCTGGCTGCTGTCGTGGCATCGCGCGTGGCGGATGTCGATCATGAGGCGGACGCCTGGAAGCAGCTGCTCTGCCTGCAGCGCACGGGAGCGCTGCTCGCCGCGAAGCTCGTCTGCACAGTGCTGGTCATGGGATTCGCAATCGCGCTTGAGCTGGCAGGCACCATCGTCATCGGGCGCGTGATGGGCTTTCCCGACATGCCCGGTTCAAGCGCGTGGGGCTCGCTCTTTGCCTCGCAGCTCACGGCGAGCCTCTGCATGGTGTCGATCGTCGGCGCCATCGCGCTGAGGTGGGAGAACCAGTTCATTGCGATCGGTTCCGGCCTGGCGCTCTCGCTTGCCGGCCTCTTCTCGAGCTTTCTGCCCACGGCGCTGGCGCGCTTGGTTCCATCCGGCTACTTTACGCTGCTCTCGACGCTACGCATCGACTGGGCTGCCGGTTCGAGCGCCCCTGTGTTCTATGACATCGCACCTCCGCTGACCGACTATGCGCTGGTCGCCGTGATCTGCCTCGCGGCATGCGCCTTCGCCTACGCAAGCTTTTCAAGAAAGGAGCACTAGCATGTGGACCTCTGCCCTGCGCGCCGAGCTCATCAAGCTCCATCGAGCACCCATTTGGATCGTCTTCATCGTGCTGCCGCTCATAGCCGCCGCCATCGGAACCTTCAACTATCAGGGCAACCTGGAGATCCTGCAGAACGGCTGGAGCGATCTGTGGACTCAGCACACACTCTTCGAGGGGATGTTCTTCCTGCATGCGCTCATCGGCGCGGTGTGCTCGTGGCTCATGAAGCTCGAGCACCAGGGCACCAACTGGAACCAGCTCATGGCTTCTCCCGCAGGGGCGCTGCGCGTGCTGGCTTCGAAGCTCTTCGTCGGTTGGCTCATGCTCGGAGTTGCGCTTGCGGCAACGGGTGCGCTCTTCGTCGCTTCGGGCAAGCTCATCGGCCTGCCCGGCATGCCCGAGTCCGAGTTTGCCCGGTGGCTCCTGCTGGCATGGGTGGGCGGGATCGCGGCGGTAGCATGCCAGCTGCTCGTCTCGCTGCTCATCCGCAACTTCGCGGCACCTGTGGGGATTGCCGTCGCGGGCGGGCTCGTCGGATTCTACCTGTATGCATACGACAGCGGCCTGGCCTGCCCCTACGCTCTCGTCGTCATGGGGCTGAACAGCAACGGCATTGAAGCGCTCACGATCAATCAATCCGCACCGTTTTTCGTGGCGGCAGCCGCATTCACCCTCGCCGCCCTGGGGATCGCATCATGGCTGCTTGCCAGCCGGGATGTCCGAACGGGCTGAGGCGATCCCAGCTCACCCGGCTCTTCGTGCGACGGCTGCGGGAATGCCCCACGTGAGATCGCCGGAATGGCATAATTTTCCGCTTTTCTGCCGAAAAACAGTGCCGGAAAAAACGGGGTCACATCCACGGGGCATCTGACCTGCGCAAACGGAGGGCATCTTTCCGCCCGATGGAGAATCGAGCCCCAAAATCGGCAGAAAAGCGGAAAATTATGCCATTCCGGCGAATCGGCGTGTAAACTCCCGTGGCGGTCGCGCGGAGAGCAGTCGGGCAGGCATCAAAAAAGCCTCGGGCGCGCGCCCGAGGCTTTTTTGTGTCCGCAGCGCACGCGCTGCCTGCTTGCATGAACTAGTTGCTCAGCTCCGCATCGCTCTCGAGCCACTTGTACACGAAGGCGGCGAGAGCGGCACCGACGAGCGGCGCGACGATGAAGACCCACACGCTGCCCATGGGAGCGGCGTTGCCCGAAATAAGGGCCATGAGGGCCGGACCGAAGCTGCGAGCCGGGTTGACCGAGGTGCCCGTGAGACCGATGCCCAGAATGTGCACGAGCGTGAGGGACAGGCCGATCACCAGCCCCGCGAAGGAGCCGTGGGCGCCCTTCTTCGAGGTTGCTCCCAGCACCACGAGCACGAAGATGAAGGTGAGCACGACCTCGACCACGAATCCTGCCAGCGCGTTATCGCCCACACCGGCCAGGCCGTTCGATCCGAAGCCGCCGGTCAGATCGGTGACGCCGCCCATGCCGAAGATCGCCGACAGCAGCAGAGCGCCCAGAATACCGCCGATCACCTGCGCCACGACATAGCCGCAAAAATCCTTGGCATCGATGTCGCCCCTGATGAAGGCGCCGCACGACACTGCGGGGTTCACATGGCACCCCGAGATGTTGCCGATGCTGTACGCCATGGCGACGATCGCAAGGCCGAACGCCAGCGCCGTCAGCAGATATCCGCCGCCTGCTTCGGTTCCGACGAGCATAGCGGTGCCGCACCCCATCACAACCAAGACGCACGTGCCGATCAACTCAGAAACATATTTCTTCATTGCGGACTCCTGTCCTCATTTGATTCCGAAGCGCCAGCCCGGCATGCAGCAGGCCGCACTTATTTCAGCTGCACATAATATCTCAGCGTACTCACGAGAAACTAACGGTTAGGCCGAATGCCGACCCATCTGCGCTTTGGCGGAGATGAGCTCGCCGATAAGGTATTCGCCCCATGAATACTCGGAAAGGAACTCGCCCTCGAACCGGCTCCCCGCATCCGTCGCCCCGTCCTTCCAGTCGTAGAAATCGCAGTCGAAGAGGGACGTGTCGACCGTCTGCCCGTGCGGCGTGGAAACGAGCAGGCCGTCGAGGCCGGCTCTGGCGAGCGCATCCTTGAGCCGCTTGAGAGCGTTGTAGTACACGCTCATGGAAGTGTTGTCGCAGGGACGGTTCTCCCAGATGGTCGAGTAGATCGCCTCGTTGCTGATCTCCTTGCCGCGCCGCGTCACCACGAGCGCGAGGATCTCCTTGGCCTTGCCGGTGAGCGGCACGGGCTTGCCGCCCTTCCGCACCAAGAACCTCCCGAACGTCTGGATGTGGACGTTTCGGCTCTGCCGGGCCGCGAGCAGCCTGAGCTTCTCCATCATGACGTGGAGCACCTGCGCGTTGTAGGGCTTCATGACGTAGTAGTCGGCGCCGATGCGGTTCGCCTCATGGATGTACGATTCGTAGGCCGTCACGAGAACGATGAGCATGTCGGGGCGCAGCTCCCTGAGCCTGCCCGCCAGCTCGATGCCGTCTATCCCGGGCATCTCTACGTCGAGAAACGCAACATCGACGCAGCTGTTGCAGGCGAACCCAAGGGCGTCCTGCGTGTCTTTGAACGCGCCCACCACCTCGAGGTCTTCGATTCCCTGAGCGAGACGGACGAATTTCGCCAGCATGAGCCGTTCGTCGTCCACCACTATGGCCTTCATAGCGCACCGCCTTCCCGGGGAATCCTCACGGTGACCACCGTTCCCGTTTGGGGAGCCGTGCGCACATCGACGTGCGCACCCATGATCTTCTCGAGCCTGAAGCGTGTGTTCTTTATCCCCGTGGACTCCGTGTCGCCGTGCACGACGGCATGTTCGTAGGCGCCTGCATCGAAGCCGACGCCGGTGTCTTCCACCTGCACGACCCACGCGCTCGCTTCAGGCCAAGTGCGCAGCGTCACGGTGCCGCCCTGCCTGCCGCGCTTATGGATGCCGTGCCTGATCGCGTTCTCAACGAGGGGCTGTATGCTCAGCGGCACGACGGAAAAGTCCGTTCCGTCCAGCTCATAGCGCATCTCGAGCCGTTCGCCCAGCCGCATGGCCTCGATACGGACGTACGCCCTGATGGCGTCGAGCTCCCGATCGAAGGGAATCGGCTCGTCGCCGTCCATGGCCTTGATGAGGCCGCGCAGGTGCACCGTGAAATCTTCGAGCAGGCCCGCAGCGGTCGTGGGATCGTCGAGCATGATCTCCTGTATCGAACCGAGCGCATTGTAGAGGAAATGCGGCTGCATCTGGCTCGACGAGGTGTGGATGCGGCTCATGTCCAGCGCCGTCCGCAGCTCGTCCAGCTCCTGTTCGACGCGCTGCTGCGCGGTGAGGTCGTAGATCACGCAGAGGGAGCACACGTCGCCGGATGCGCGCTCGCGGTACAGGTGGAACACCGCGCGGCAGGGCACGGGGTCTTCGTCGGCAGCGGCAACGGAAAACGAAACCGATTCGCGCCCGGCACCGCGCTCGAAGCACGCAAGCAGGTTCTCCCGGCTGCTCGTGCGCCGATAGTCGTCTTCGTTCTCGCAAATGATGTTCTCGCACACCCATGTTTGAAACGCGCTGTAGGACGGCTCCTCCTCGGGAGAAGGAATCACCTGCAGCAGCGGCTCCATCCTGCCCTGGCGGTTGGGGGCATGCTCGATGACCAGATCGGCCGTGAGGTTGGCGTACGTGTATGCGGCGGCGGTTGCGAGCAGGGCGCCCCGATAGCTCGCCGACTTCTGGCGCTCAGCGTCGAGCTCCTCCTCCCGGCGACGTGTCTGACGCATCGACTCGTCAACGTTGCGGACGCCTATGAGCACGTGCTGCCGGCCATCCGCCTCGTCGAGGACGGCGCGGATCTGGTGGTACACCGGCCGACCATCCTGCTGGATCCGGTATACGAGCGTGTGGACCCCGCCCTCCTGCACGCCGGCGAGAAGCGCCTCCTTGGAGAGCATCCTCATCACAGAGGCTTGATCATCGGGGGCGATGACGCGCTCCACCGCGTGTTCGAGCGCTGCAAAGAAGTCAGGGCCGCTCGCCGCGAGGTCGAGATCCTGGTACGAAGAGCTTGCAAAGTACACGTTGTACGACCCCGTAAGAGGGTCGATGACATAGACGCTCTCGTAGTTTTCGGACATCGCGTTCGCGAGGGCCTTGTACGGAATCGGAACCGAATTTTCCTCAACCATATAACCGCCTTGAAGCTTGCTGTCTATTGAGATCAGTATAGCGTCTTATCTGTATGTCATCCCCATTGCAGCGCGCAAAATCGCGCGCGCCCTCAGATGATGTTGGTACGTCTCGCTCCAAAGAGCCGATGCGCTTCTATGAACTGGCGCGCGTGCCGGAGGAACCGCCCCTCAAAAACCGCGTGGAGTTCTCCGACACCCCCGCCTGCAGCTGCTGGAACGAGGGCAGCATCTCCAACAGGGGGCGCTCGTCGGTGGCAATCCAGCACCTGAGCAGACCGACGTGCGCCCATGCGGAAAACGAGCAGCCGAGCCGATGCTCGAAGCTCCCGCCATGCTCGCCGAACAGCAGCGCCGCCTCAATATAGACGGAGGCGAGCCCGTCGGCCAGGCACAACGATAGCGATCCGTCGTCTGAGGGCAGCAGGGCGCGGAGCAGGTCTTCATGCCTGCACAGGGCGCCGAGCACGGCGGGCGAGAAGTCCGCGTCAACGGCGCCCGTCTCCGCGACGCGCCTCGACGATGCGATGCATTCCGTGCGCACATCCTCGATGAGCTCGCCCACCAGCGAAGCATAGAGCTCCGACACGCCGGAGTGATGCAGGTAGAAAGCATTGCGGCTGATGCCCGCGCTCCTGCACACGACGCTCGCGGAAACCTTGCCCACGGGCATGTCCGATACGAGGCGTATAAAAGCCGCGCGGATTGCCGCTTCCGTGCGCGCGTATCGCAGGTCCTTGGTGTTCGACATCGGTCTCTCCCTGCTGTTATACGTGACATATCAAGAACGCATGCAACATATGTGACATACCGGCTTAAAATGCTCATTGAACAAAATACGTGACAGCTGTACCTTAATTTCCATCATCAAACATGTCAATGACAGTATTGAGGAGGAACACATGGCAGATAAGAACGCCGAGATCCAGGCGCTCCAGGCAATTGTGACGGGGCTTTCGAGCCAGAGCTTCAGCCACCGCATCCAGGGTCTCGTGTTTGGATCCAAGGGTCTCTCAGCGCTGGCGGAGAAGTACGCCGAGCACGCCGACGAGGAAATGGGCTGGGTTGAGAAGTTCGCGAACCGGATCCTCGATCTGGGCGGCGAGGTCAAGATCGAGGCCACGCCCGAGGTGAAGGTCTGCGACGATATCGTCGAGTACCTCAAGAGCGAGAAGAAGGTGTCGGAGGACGGCATCGCCCAGGTGATGGGCATGATGCCGGCTTTCGAGGACGATCTTGTCGCCTATGAGGACATGAAGGCCTACCTCATCGACGAGGACGCCGACCTGCAGGAGACCAACCAGGATCTCGAGCTCATCGAGCTCATCGGCCTGCAGAACTGGCTGGTGAAGAAGCTGGCATAACCTGCAGCGCAAAAACCTGCAGCGATGCAAAGCCGCCTCCCTTTTCGCGGACATGGGAAAAGGGAGGTTTCTTCATGCGTGCCCGTCTCGGTCGATTAAACGGGACCGGATAGCGCGCGAACCTGCCCTGAATGATCGACTGAGACGGGCATCCGGCAGCATATGACACCCGAGCTCAGCTTCTCGCCGATCGGAGAGCGTCGACCGCAGCATACGTGCGAGAATCCGACGTTACCAGCAGCGTGATTGCAGCGGCCTCCTTGGCAGCTCGCATCTCAATGAGCGTCAATCGACGCCCGCCATAACGGATGTCGCCTTGATGACGGCAGGAGCATCCTCGCCTTCCTGCAGTCCAAGCTCATCGACTGCGTTGTTGGATATCGTGGCGGATATGGTGTTATCCCCAAGGGCGCTGATACGGACGATGGAGTTCACCGCTCCCCTGTCAACGTTTGCCACTTTGCCGGGAACCTGCCTATCATCTGACCAAGACCATACTGCGTGATTCGGCTTGGGATTCCCTTTTATAAGGCGAGGAGTGGCTCCCAGCCCATCCCCTCATCTCCGTGCAGTCGGCCCGCGTGGCTTGCAGCATGCCGCACATGCCGAGCGCGTCCGCGCGCTTCTCGCCCGTGGCACCAAAACGCCTTATTCCTGCGGTTCGATCCCCCAAAACGCCCTATTCCTGAGGAATAAGGCCTTCTGGTGCCAAAAACAGCAGGAATAGGCCGTTCTGGTGCCATGGCCTTCTCACCTGATGCGCTCCCCTCGCCCGAACCGCGTCTCTGCCAGATCGAACGCATACTCAAACATGCAATGCATGCCACGCCGTATGTCCAACAAAACTGGACGCGATTATCGTTACTGGATACAATCGTATGCATCCTGGTAAACAACATGGGAGGAACACACATGAAAAAGAAGCTCTTGCCCGTCGTGCTGGCAGGCATCCTGGCGCTGGTGTTCGGCTTGGCCGCATGCGGACCGGCGACCGATTCCGGAACCGATGCGCCCGACGAGGCCGCCGCGCCGGCCGAAGATTTGGGCGACACCCTGGTGGTGTATTCGACGCACCCCGAGGAGCTGCTCGAGGCCATCGCCGCCGAGTTCGAGGCCGAGACCGGCGTGCACGTCGAGTTCATCAACCTGAAGGGCGAGCTCGCAGACCGCGTGCGCAGCGAGAAGGACAATCCGCAAGCCGACATCATGTTCGGCGGAGACACCGCGACGTACATGGCCCTGCAGGCGGAGGGATGCTTCGCTCCGACGCAGCCGTCCTGGGCAGGCGCAGTGGATGCTTCCTACAAAGATGCCGACGGCTATTGGTACGGCACGTACCGCACGCCCATGGTGCTGTTCTACAACACGGAGGCCTTGGACGCCGCCGACGCTCCGACCGACTGGGCCGACTTGGCCGATCCTCGGTATGCCGGGCAGATCGTGACTCGCGATTCGCTGTCCTCCTCGATGCGCTCGACCGTCTCGGCGCTGGTCGATTACACCACAACCCAGCAGGGCGAGGACGCCGCTTGGGCGTTTATCCAGGCCCTCAATGACAACACCAAGGGCTACTACAACAGCGGTTCGATGATGTTCGAGGCCATCGGCAAAGGCGAGGCCGCCGTTTCGATGGCTGTCATCAACGACGTCCTGAAGAATCGCGATAGCAACGGCATGCCGCTTGAGATGGTCATCCCCGAAAGCGGCGCCGTGGTCATCGTCGACTGCGTTGCCAAGACGAACAACGCTCCGCATAGCGCGGCCGCCGACGCCTTCATCGAGTTTCTGGGCAGCGAGAAGTGCCAGGTTCTGTGCGCCAACGACTACAACCGCATGCCGATGACGGACCAGTACTTGGACCAGTGCCCCGCGTGGATGAGCACCGAGTTCACCGACCTGCCCGTGGACTGGTCGAACATCTCCGATAACCAGTCCGCATGGCTGGAGAAGTGGGAGACCGAGTACATCGACGCCGACAAGACCGTCGGGAAAGACTAGCGCACGCACGTATTGTCCGATGTGAAGGGCGGGGGCTGCCTTGATGCCGTCAGCGCATGACGACGGCGCGGGAGGCAGTCCCCGCTTTTTTGGAACGAGGTGCTATGAGCGACGTATATCTGCGCGGCATCACCCATCGATACGAGAGCGAGAACGTGCTCTCGGATGTGGACCTGACGATTCCGGACGGTTCGCTGTTCACGCTGCTCGGCCCGTCGGGCTGCGGCAAGACGACGCTGCTGCGCATCCTGGCGGGTTTCATCGCGCCCACGGAGGGGCGCGTCCTCATCGGAGACCGCGATATCACCAGCCTAGGTGCCGAGAAACGCAGTATGGGCGTGGTCTTCCAGAACTATGCCCTGTTCCCCAACATGACCGTGCGCGACAACATCGCATACGGCCTTAAAGTCCGCAAGATGGAAAAGGCCGAGATCGCCCGACGGTGCGACCGCTACATGGACCTTGCGGGGCTTGCGGAATACGCGAACCGGAAGATCCAGGAGCTTTCGGGCGGCCAGCAGCAGCGCGTGGCCATCGCACGCGCCTTGGTGATCGAGCCCAACATGCTGCTGCTCGACGAGCCCATGTCGAATCTCGACGTGGCGCTGCGCGTGAAGATGCGCGAGGAGCTGCGCAGCATCCAGCAGAAAACCGGCGTGACGGCCCTGTTCATCACCCACGACCAGCAGGAAGCGCTGTCCATCTCCGACCATATCGCGGTCATGCGCGCGGGCTCCGTGCTGCAGGTGGGCACCCCCGAGGAAGTCTACAACCATCCTGCCGGCGATTTCGTGGCGGATTTCGTCGGGGTGATGAACCGCATGGGCGGGCACGACGTGCGCCCCGAACAGCTGCGGCTGGTGCGTGACGGGTGCAGCGAGACGGGCGGCACAAGCGTGCAGGTGGTGCGCAAGCGCTTCGCGGGCATGCATTACGAGTACATCGTCGAGGACCGCGCCGACGGAAGCCGCTATCGCGTCGTCGAGGTAAACAGCGGCTTCGGCAGCGCATTCGATGTGGGCGATACGTGCATCATGGTTGCAGAAAGCGCGGGCAGAGCCCTATGAGCGGACGCGCGACATCGAGGAAGAAGCCGACACCTCCCGTGTGGGCGTGGTATGCCGTCATGGCGTTTTTCACGGTGGGCTATATCGTCTCGCCGTTTCTGTACACGGTGGGCCAAGCGGTGCATGCCGGCGAGAGCCTGACCTTCGATGTGTTCGGGCAGTTCTTCACCAACGACAACCACCTGGCGGTCGCGCGCAACACCTTCGTGCTGGGGTTCTCGACCACCGTGGTGTGCGGCACGCTGGGCACGGTTCTGGCCCTGTATATGACGTTTTTGGCGGGACGATGCAAGAAGGTGCTGCACGTGCTCCTGCTGAGCCCCATGATGATTCCGGGCGTCATCACGGTGCTGGCCTTCATCGAGCTCTACGGGGAGAGCGGCCTGGTGACCAAGACGCTCCAGACGGTCCTGGGCCTTTCGGAAGTGCCGTTTCGCTTCGAGGGCTTCGGAGCCATCCTGTTCGTCATCGCCTACACGCAGTATGTGTTCTTCTATTTGAACGTGTACGTGTCGTTGAAGTACCTCGATTATGCGCAGATCGAGGCTGCCCGCAGCTTGGGCGCGTCGCCGACGCGCATATTCCGCACCATCATCCTCCCCGCGATCACGCCCGCTTTGGTCACGTCGGCCATCATCACGTTCGCGTCGGGTGCGAGCGCGTTCTCGGCGCCCAACCTCATCGGCGGCTTCAAGGTGCTCAGCACCCAGATCGTGCGGTCGAAGGCCAACTACAACATGGACATGGCCTCGGTGCAGGCGGTGGTGCTGTTCGGCATCTGCGTGTCGATGTTGGTGGCACTGCGGTGTATCGGGAGCCGGCTGGGGGCCGCTCAGACGGATCGGCTCGCTGCGCAGGTGACGCCCTTCTCCACGCGCGGACCCCTTGCGCGGGTATGCCGCATCGCGGTCGGCGTGCAGATCGTGCTCATCATGCTGCCCATCATCGCCATCGTCTACCTGTCGTTCAACGAGACCGGCGCCATCATGCAGCAGGTGTTTCCCCATCGGTTCACGCTTGAAAACTATGCGACCATATTCCAGAAACCGCGCGTGCTGCAGCCGCTCATCAACAGCCTGAGAATGGCGGGCATCGCCGTGGCGGCAGGCCTTGCGATCACGGTGCCTTCGGCCTACGTCGCCGTTCGGTACCGTACGCAGGCATCGGGCGTGCTGAGGTTTTTGCTCACGCTGCCTGCAGCGATGCCGGCAAGCCTCATCGCCGTGAACCTGATCAACGCGTTCAACCAGCCGAACGTGTTCGCCTTCAACCAGGCGCTCGTCGGCGGGTTCTCCATTCTTCCCATCGCGTACACCGTCATCGCGCTGCCGATGCTGCTCTCCTCCAACGAGCTGGCGATACAGGGCGTGCACGAGAGCCTCGAAGAGGCGTCGGCGAGCCTGGGAGCAGGCATGGCGCACACCTTTGCGCGCATCATCTTGCCCAACACCGTTCCCGGCATCATGGCCGGCGGGGTGTTGATCCTGATTCGCACGATGGGCGAATACACGATGTCGGCGCTGCTGTACGGCGTATACAACCGGCCTATTTCGATTTCCATCATCACCGCTATGCAGGAGTATCAAACCGGCATCTCGCTCGCGTACGGCGTCATCGTCATCGCGGTGTGCTATCTTGCGCTGGCCGTGATATTCCGTCTCGACAAGGAGCGCTTCGCCTAAGCGCGCTGGCGGCGCGAGCAGGGCATGGCACCAGAACGGCCTATTCCTGCTGTTTTTGGCACCAGAAGGCCTTATTCCTCAGGAATAGGGCGTTTTGGGGGATCGAACAGCAGGAATAAGGCGTTTCCGTGCCATGGGCGAGAAGCGCACCGCCCGGGCCCCCACTGAGGGAGTATCCCCCATTGGGGGATACTCCCCCGTTGGGGCTTTTTTCAAAAAGTGTGTCAACTTTCAGCGGGCTGGATTGTGTTGTTAGTAGATGGGCCATCGAAGCTACTGAAAGATTAGGCTGTTACCAGCGAAAGGAGGTCCATGGACGCGCGCAAGGAAGCGGAACGTATCGTGGAGGCGTACACGCCGATCATCATGCGTATCGGCTACACGTACCTGCGATCCAAGCCGGACGCAGAGGATCTGTGCCAGGAAACGCTGTGGAAGCTCATCAGGCGCACGCCTCCCTTCGATGATGTGGAGCACGAGAAGGCTTGGGTGATTCGGGCGTCGATCAACGCCTGCAAGAACGAACTCAAGTCGGCTGCACGGCTCAGGACCACGACCCTTGATGAGGCGCTTGCGGTGGGTTCCGAGGTTGTGGAGGAACCGTCCGATGTGCTGCAAGCCGTGCAGGATCTGCCGCTAGGCTATCGCGAGGCGATCTTCCTCCACTACAGCGAGGGCTACAAGATCTCCGAGATCGCCGCTCTTGTGGGGAAAAGCGAGAGCGCAGTTGCAAAGGACCTATCTCGCGGACGCGAGATGCTTCGTAAGAGGTTAGGGAGTGATTTCCAATGAAGGCTGCATACAGAAACGCCCTCCATGCCATCGATATGGACGAGAGCAAAAAGAACGAGCTGGTAGACTATCTGTCTCGCGAGGCGGCGGAGCATACGAGCGTTGTCAAGATGCCGAAGCGAAGCAGTTGGAGGCGCATGCTGCTCAGGGTGGCTGCAGCGGTCGTGGCGTGCACGGTGATGGCGGGCGGCGTCGCGTACGCCGCAGGCCCGTATATGACCCTCTCAGATGCATTCGACGCCCTGTTCAACGGCGCGCCCGCACGGACCGAGGTCATGGATTCGATCGGACGCCCAGTCGGCGCTGCGGCATACGCCAACGGGGTCACCATCTCCGCGGACGCCATTATCGGAGACGCGAGCTCCTACTCTATCGTCTATAGCATTACCTGGGAGGACGGCGTTCCCGATGCGGTTGCCGAAAACGTCGTCGATCTATACATGGATGGCGGCTCTCATGTGCTGGGCAGCAGCGGCTCTGCAGGGTCTGCCTATTTTTACGATAACGACCCCTCCGACAACACGGTCCATTACGTCGAGCAGCTCTTCATAGACTCTGCCGACGGCATCATCGGGAGAACCTGCACAGTAGACTTCGATCGCATTTTGCACATCGCCGCAGAGTCTGCTGACCCGGATAGCGCTCAAACGGTCGTCGCGGAAGGCGGATGGAATCTGCGCTTCACCATCGACTATCAGGATGAATCCATCGCGCTTCCCACCGGCCAGGCGCTGGCGATCGACGGCCGTGACACCACCGTGACCGCGCTGACCATCTCGCCCGTCTCATTGCTCGTCGAATACGACGTCCAGTCCGGCGACGATACCGATGCGCTCGCAGAACCGCAGGAGCTGCCCGCCGTGCGCGACCTGGGAACCATCACGATCGTCATGAACGATGGAAGCCGCATGACGTTCGAATCCGATACCTGCGCAGCTTCCGTTAGCATGGGAGACGGAATCGTGCACTGCAAGCTCAACAAGATCTTCGAGAGCGCCATCGATCTCGAGGACGTGTCTTCCATCGAGCTCGGCGGAGTCTCCATCCCCGTTCACTAGGCGAGCAGACCGGTCGAGACAAGGCACTCATCCGCACAAGAGCGCTCCATGCCGGGGCGCTCTTGTGCGTTTTTCGCTGCGTCACGGCGCAGCAATCGCTCAGCTGCCCTAGGCTCTTTTCGCCTTATAGCTGATCCCCCACTCCTGCATGGACTTCAGAATAGGGCGCATGCTCTCCCCCAGCTCGGAGAGCGCGTATTCCACTCTCGGAGGAACCTCGGGATACACCGTCCTGGTAATGATGCCATCTGCCTCCATCTGGCGCAGGCTGTCGGTGAGAACCTTCTGGCTGATCCCCTCGAGGCTCCTGCGCAGCTCGTTGAATCGCCAGGGACGCTCCATAAGATTGCGCATGATCAGAAGCTTCCACTTATTGCCTATGAGCTGGACGGTTGTTGCCACCGGGCATTCGGGTTCTAACTCGGCTTTTGTCTTCATGGCATCTACCCGCTTTCAAAAAGAATGCTGCATCCATTTTATACTGTACAGATTATATTGATGCAACACTCATATGAGGATGATTCGCACCGAGCAGCCATAGTTATAAAAAAGTGCGTGCTTGCAGACCGTTCCGCCAGCCGTCTAAATAAAACTGCAGGGGCACAAGCCCCTTGGCAAGATCATGGAGGAGGACAACATGGCACTCAAAGGTCTGTTCGGATGGGGCAAAGGCACGGAAGAGCAGGCGGCTACCGCTGCGTGCGGTGCTGCCGACACGCCGGAAGAAACGCCCGCTGCCTGCGGTGCTGCCGACACGCCGGAAGAAACGCCCGCTGCCTGCGGCACCGCATGCGGAGCCGGTGACGAGAAGTAAGCCTCTCCCCCGCAATCCCGTTCCCGGCGGGAGGACTCCTGCCGGGAACGAATCCGAAGGCGCTGATCATGAAACAGTATTTTTCTTTTCAATGGCATATCACGGATGAGTGCGACCAGCGCTGCAAGCATTGCTATATCTTTTCCGGCGATCCCTGCCGCAAACTGGATTCCATGACATGGGAGCAGATGCAGGACACCTTCTATAACTGCCTTGATTTCTGCGAGGTTTACGGGCGTCTGCCGTATTTCTATCTAACCGGCGGCGATCCCATCCTGCACCCGGATTTCTGGCGGCTGCTTTCGCTCTTCCATGAACACGATATCCCGTTCACGATCATGGGCAACCCGTTCCACCTGAGCGATCGGGTTTGTCGGAAGCTCAAGGCGCTGGGTTGCCAAAAGTATCAGCTCAGCTTAGATGGGCTTCGCGAAACCCATGACTGGTTCCGCAAGCCAGGCTCCTTCGACTGCACCCTTGAGAAAGTCGGCTGCATCAATCAGGCGGGTATCCGCAGCGTCATCATGACCACCGTCTCAAAGCAGAACCGCATGGAGGTGCCCGGCATCGTCGATGAGGCGGTTAAAGCGGGAGCCGGCATCTTTGCCTTCTCCCGCTATGTCCCTTCCGGCGGCGACCTCGACACGGGCATGACCGCTCGGGAATACCGCGAGCTGCTTACGATCTGCAGCAAGAAGTTCAAGGACTACATGGCTGCGGGCTGCAGGACCTACTTCAATAAGAAAGATCATCTGTGGACGCTCTATGAATACGAAACCGGGGAGTTCGAGATTCCCCCCTATGCCTGCGATGGCATGATCTACGGAGGTTGCAACTGCGGCAATTGCCACATGACGATCCTTCCCACCGGCGATATCTTCGCCTGCCGTCGGGTTGCAGACAGCAGGCTCGGCAATGTGTTCGAGGACCGTCTGGCGGACGTGTGGGTGACGAGCGCCGAGGCGTACCGCAGATACGATGCGTTCACCAAATGCTCCCGCTGCAAGCTGCGGCAGTTCTGCCGAGGCTGTCCCGCAGTGGCGAAGGGCGCAGGAGGCGACTTCTACGGAGACGACCCGCAATGCTGGGCGAGCGTCGAAAACGGGCTGCTGACACCGGAAACGGAGGAGGCTTCTCATGAAAACCATGAAAGCCGTAGTGCTTGACACGATCACGCCGGCACAGGATGTTCGTCTCACCGATGTTCCGATACCTGTGGTCCGGCCCGGATGGGTGCTTGTGCGCGTACGGGCCTTCGGCCTCAATCATTCCGAAAAGCTTTTGCGCTTGAACGAGATCCGTGCGGAGTATATCCGTAAGCCGGTGATTCCAGGCATCGAGTGCGCGGGAGAGGTCGCAGATCCTTCAGACAGCGGCCTTGCCACCGGCCAGAAGGTTATCGCTCTGATGGGCGGCATGGGGCGGTCTTTCAACGGAAGCTACGCCGAATACGCGCTGCTGCCGAGCCGCATCGTGTTCCCCGTCGAGAGCGATCTTTCGTGGGAAGCGCTCGGCGCGGTTCCGGAGACCTACTTCACCGCATGGGGCAGCCTGTTTGAGGGCCTGCGCCTGCAGCCGTCGGATACCTTGCTGATACGCGGCGCTACCTGCGCGCTGGGTTATGCGGCGATGCAGATCGCCCAAGCCTGCGGCGCACGCGTCATCGCCACGACGCACAGAGAAGGCAAGCTGGCGCTGATTGCCCATGCGGACGAGACGGTGCTTGACGACGGAATGTTGACCGGCAAGGTTTCCGGCGTAACCAAAGCGCTCGACCTTATCGGGCCGCATCATGTGAAGGACACTTTGACCGCCGTGGAAAAAGGCGCTATCGTCTGTCAAACCGGCTTGCTGGGCGGCGTTTACGCGCTCGGCGCCTTCGATCCGATCAAAGACATCCCCAACGGCGTGTATCTCACCGGCTTCTTCTCCAACTACCCGACGCAGACAACGATCGACGAGATGTTCTCGTTTCTGAACGAGAACATCCTGGTACCTTCTCGCGGGAAAGCCTTTGGCTTCGACCATATCCGAGACGCGGTAGTCGCACAGGATGCAGGCGAGGTTGACGGGAAGATCGTCGTGGTCCTCTAGGCGGGTCGCGTACCATACGGAAGAGCAGCAAAGGTGGGTCGATGAACCAGCAGGATAGAAGGGTGTTTCTGATCGAACGCCTTGTACAGGAGCAGCCGGGATATCGGGATGCGCGGATCCCCTCCGACGCAGCAGGGCAGGAGCGGCTCTTGCGTGCCCTGGCAAACGTCCGCATGCCGGGACCTATCGACGAGGATTTTCTCACGGTGCAGGACGAGTACCTGCGGGAGCGCGCAGCAGAGCGGGGAATCACCCGGCTACGCGATCTAATGCCCGTAGAGCCGGGAATCTACCTGTGGCAGGGCGACATCACGACCCTTGCCGTGGACGCTATCGTCAACGCCGCGAACTCCGGCATGACGGGCTGCTATGTACCCTGCCACAACTGCATCGACAATTGCATCCACACCTTTGCCGGCGTTCAGCTTAGGAATGCCTGCGCAGAGATCATGGAGCGGCAGGGGCACGAGGAGGCAACCGGGCAAGCTAAGATCACGCCGGGATTCAACCTTCCCTGCACGTACGTTCTCCACACGGTGGGACCTATCGTGCAGGGAGATCTGACCGAACAGCACCGGGAGCAACTTGAGTCCTGCTACGCCTCCTGTTTGAATCTTGCCGCGCAAACCGGATGCGAGAGCGTCGCCTTCTGCTGTATCTCCACCGGCCTCTTCGGCTTTCCCCAGAGAGAGGCGGCGGAAATCGCCGTGCGGACAGTCAGAGCATGGCGACGGCATCGCAGCGAAATCGAGGTGGTATTCAATGTGTTCAAAGATGAGGATCGCGAGATCTACCGAGGGCTACTCGGATAGCATCGGCAGGCTGGCGGAAGCGCTGGGCAATGCGGACTCCGTTGTCATAGGCGCGGGAGCAGGGCTCTCCACGTCAGCGGGATACGTGTATACGGGCGCGCGCTTCGACGCCTATTTCGATGATTTCCGTACGCGATACGGGTTCGAGGATATGTATTCCGGCGGCTTCTATCCCTACCGGACGAAGGAGGAGTTCTGGGCATACTGGTCGCGGTATATCTGGATTAACCGCTATGCTCCGATCCCGTCCGATCTGTATGGGCGGCTTCTGGATGCAGTGCGGGAAAAGGATTATTTCGTCATCACCACCAACGTGGACCATTGCTTCCAGCGCGCCGGCTTCGACAAAAAGCGCCTGTTCTATACGCAGGGCGACTATGGGCTGTTCCAGAGCTCCCGACCGCAGGGCGCCTCGGCGCATAAGACCTATGGGAACGAGGAGTGCATCAGGAAGATGGTCGTCGCGCAAGGGTTCGAGGTGGGTGCGCAGAACGAGCTTGTCGTTCCCGCCGACGTTACGCTGAAGATGGCCGTTCCTACCGAGCTGCTCCCCATCTGCCCGGACGATGGGGAGCCCATGACCACGAACCTGCGCGCCGACGATGCCTTTGTGGAAGATGAGGGCTGGCATCTGGCAGCGGAGCGGTATGCGGATTTTTTGCGTACCCGTGGCGGTGCAGTGCTGTTTCTGGAGCTGGGCGTCGGGTTCAATACGCCGGCTATCATCAAGTATCCGTTCTGGAGCATGACGGCGAGAAATCCGGAAGCCGTGTACGCCTGCATCAACTTCGGCGAGGCCGTGTGCCCGGAGGAGCTCAAGGGGCGTTCGATCTGCATCGACGGCGACATCGCGCGCGTGGTCGAAGATGTGATCGCACATTGAGTTCGCAGTGGAAGTTGCTGGCTGGAAGAAAGCATATCAGCGTAGGCTCAAATCGTAAGGGACCCATGAGCCCGCGCCACTCCGTGTACCGGAAATTCTCCAAATGCTGCACGGTTTCGGTGGTCGAGCGTGTATCGCTTCGATCGGATGCATATTTTTAGCACATGAATACTATTTCTGCATAAATGAAGCGCTCCGGATGGTCCCAGGCAGAAACCGTGCAGCATTTGGAGAATTTCCGGTACACGGAGTGGCGCGGAGCGAGCTCTCTCCTTCCCATGCACCGTGTCTTTCATGCCGTGCCGCCACATTGTGCTTCGAAGGTGCAGGCGATGGCGATGATCAGTCAAGCGAAGACTTCCCTCGATGTCGCCAAGAACCGTGTTGATTGCCTGCATCGGCTTTATTAATCGATCTAATAAGATTTAATCTATATAGATGGATAGGAGATGCTCATGGCAGATACAAGCGGTTTGCACATATCGCAGATCGACCACATGCTGCGGCGTGCGATCGACAAACTTATCGCGCAGAACGGCAGCTGTGCGTTCAGCGCAACCCAGGGCAAGGTTCTTGCCGTGCTCTGGGAAGATGACGGGCTCTTCATCCAAGAGCTTGCCGATAGGTGCGGCCTCGCACAGAACACGATGACCCCCATGGTGGACCGTCTCGCCAGAAAAGGGTTCTGCGAGCGCAGGGGCGACCCGGACGACCGCCGCAAGTCGCGGGTATTTCTCACATCCGAAGGCAAGGCCCTCAGACCCGCCTATGAGCGCGTAACCGAGGACATTCACGCTATCTTCTACAAGGGATTCACCGATGACGAGCTGCGGCAGCTTGCGGAGTATCACACTCGCATCGTGCGCAACCTCGAAGAGGTTCTGTGAAGGCACGTGAAGCAGAACCGCTGCAGGTTCGAGAGCGAGGGAGACGCGCATGAGGATCAGGGAAATCGAGGCCAAAAGCATCATGACCAAGTCCAACCTGCCGGTGGCGGACTTCTCGGTCAACCCGTACGTGGGGTGCGCGCATGCGTGCAAGTACTGCTACGCGAGCTTCATGAGACGCTTCACCAACCACCCCGAGTTGGATGGACTGTATCGTGCCATCTACGCCAAGAAAGACCGTGCGTATTGGAGCGAGCTCGACGCGCGCGTGCGGAGATATGCTGAGGCGGGAGGCTTTCCCTACGTGCGCGACGATGATAGCAGGCGCTCGGATTTTGGCGAGCTGCCCGTTATCGTCAACTACTTCTACCACGAGGAGATCGTGCGCTCGGCGAAGAAAGCTGAGAAGGGGTAGGGACATCTGCCACTCTGGCACATTAAGCCGGCGGGAGCAGGTCGCCTGCCTAGAGCTCGACGAGGCCGCAATCATTTCCGTAGGCATACAGGCTGCATGGTCCCTGCAGGGCGAACTCCGCGCGGGCCTCCTGTTCGGGATAGAGACGTTTGATGCGGATGAGGTCATCGCCGATGGCGGCGATGAACAGCAGATGATCCTGCTTGGTCATGGGATGGAGAACGTGCACTTCCTGAAAACCGTCCGCCTTTCTCACCGTGGCGTGGAGCGCACCGTCGTTCTTCGTTGCCGCAAGCGGCTCGAGAACGTTGCCGCAACAGGTGACCTCAGCCTCGCCCGACGCCCAGACGACGTTCGAGCAGCTGGGGCACACGTACATACTGCTCCTGCGAAGGTTTGCCGCCACGTCGCGGTTCTCTACCTGCCTCCATCGCTTGAGCGTTGGAAGCACGGCGCCCATAAATGAGACCGCCTCCTCCTGCGAGTAGCCGGTGGCCTGGACAAGATAGGGGACGTTGCGTTCGATAATCTCATCCAGCCCGCTGCCGGTGAACTCGCCATCGCGATAGCACCACCCGCAGTAGTCGGGGTTCTCCGTGCCATCCGCGTTCGTCCCGAAGGGCATGTTCGGGACGTCGAAGGGCGTCCCGCAGCACTGGCATGCGGGGGCATCGGGCAGATCGAGCAGGTCCGCCACCGGCACGCCCAAGATGCTCGCGAGCAGCTTGCGCATATCGATGCCCGGTTCGCTTTCCCCCGTCTCCCACCTGCTCACGGCCTGGCGCGTCACGAATGCCTTCGCCGCGAGCTGCTCTTGCGTCAGGCCCGCTGCCTTGCGGGCGTTCTGGATCGCCTCGGCAACCCTCATGATGTCTCCTTTCCCCGATGCTTGGGGCTATCATACGTGCGGCAACGGCGGCTGTCACGCAATAGGCGATTGCGCAGCGCCGCTGGACGATGGCACCGCCGCCCTCGCGCATCGGGGCGGAACCGTATACAGTGCCATTGCGGCCATTCCTTCCTCTTAGAACCGTCAAGTTGTGATGACTCACGATTCTGGGGAATGGCCGTAACACCGCTTTTTGGGACGCGATTCAACTGCTCGCGACCGCAACATCCGTTGCCCCGATAATCCCGGTCTTCGCCTACTGGAATTATGTAAAATGCGGAGGCTCTGGAAAAGGGAAAGGGTTGGAGCTTTTCTACAGCGAGAAACCGTTTGCGGCCTGCCTCGTCAGGAATAACGTATAGTCCGCGCCCTGGCAGCTAGCGATCGATGTTCAACGCAATCGCATCGCTGTTGGCGATCGAGAAGGGCGTGAGCACGTAGGAGCGGATCCTTTGCTTGACGAGAACCGGCTCAACGAAGCCGTTCTCGACGAGAGCCGCCGTCCTATTGATGACTGTCCTGTTCGTGACCCCCAGTTCCCGGGCAATATCGATGGGAGCGAACTCGCGGATTCCTCCGCGCAGGAGATGGAGAAGAAGCTGTTTCTCCCTTGCATTGAGGTGCGAGAGAGGAGCCTCGACCCCGCCTCCCGCTTCGTCATCCGCAAGCTCCGCTGCTTTGCCGGCATAAAGCTCGACCATCCTCAGGAAGTAGTCGATCCAAATCTCGGGGTGCGGCGGGTCGTCTCTACCGTCGTAGTAGAGCGGCGGGAGACCCATCTGCAACGAGGCGTAGTACTCGTTGGCATCGTATGCGAAGTACTCTTCAAGCGAGCCGATTCCCTGGAATCCGTAGCCTTCCCTGTCGAGGATGTAACCGGAGACGAGCCGAGCGGTCCTGCCGTTTCCGTCCTCGAAGGGGTGGATAGTCACCAGCTGATAATGCACGAGGGCTGCCACCACGAGCGGGTGGTCGTCGGTTTCGGAGATGTAGCGCTCGAGCTCGGAAAGGAGGTCAGGCACCTCGGCGGCTTCGGGCGGGATGTACTCGGGTGCGCCGGTCTGCGAGTCGTACACCGCGAAAAGCACGCCGGGAGGCATCGGCCCACGAAGCCCGATCTCCTCCTTTGACGCGCCTTTCTCAACGATCGCCTGCACCTGCAGGATAAGATCGCATGTCACGGGTGCGCTCTCAGCAAGCTTGCCCTCGAGAAAGGAGAGCGCTGCGAAGTAGTTGCGCACCTCCTGTTCGGGCTTGAGGAAGTGACGGTGCGGATCGCGTTCGATCGCCTCGTCGACCTGCTGCTCGGTGAGCGGATTCCCCTCGATCTTGTTCGAGGCATACGAGCTCTTCTTTTTTGAATTCTTCCTCAGCCTGTTCATCGAGAGTGCAGGTAGCTTTGCGTTTGACACGCGAAACCTGCTCTCCTCTATGGCACTTATGCGTCCGAGCATGCCCGGGGTTACCGATGCCCTGATCATGAGCGTCCTTCCCTGTCCTTCTTCGTTGTTATTCACTATTATTCACTAAATTTCACTATTGAGAAGGGCTTTCTCGATGACACCACACGTAGCGCGCAGTTTGCAGCCAGACCATGCCCCTCCGAAAATGAGGAAGTAGGCGTACCCCTAAACAGCATCGTTTTCGAGAGGCATTCCCAGCGTGAAACCTCAGACGGCGTCAACCGATAGCGACATCGACGGGATATCTGTCTGCAATGCCGTCTAATCCCTACTCCTGCGCTTCGAACGCACCCAGCATCTCGGCACGGTGTCCATCCGCCCACTCGTCCATATGCTCGATGATCGGAAGGAAACTCATGCCTAGGTCTGTGAGCGAGTACTCCACGCGCGGCGGCACCTCGCGATGCACGAATCCGTCTGCCTCCAGCTCGCGCAGGTGCTTGGTGAGCATGGCCTGCGTTACGGAGGGGAAGAGCCTCTTGAGCTCGCCGAAGCGTCTGGTCTCGCTCAGCATCCAGATAATCGAGAGCTTCCATTTGCCAGCGATGGCCCGTTGCAAAAGATCCATGCCGCAGGGCTCATCCTCGGTCACGAGTTTTCTCGACATGTGCGAGATGCTGCAGGCTACCCGACTCAAGAAGGACTGCAAGTCGGCCATCAGGCGCAACCTGCCGTTGAAACTATCCCGCACGGCCTCTGGTGCTTGCATTGGTTTCCGGGGTGACTATATAGTGGGCATGCGTGTGAATGATCTGCGATTCGCATGTGGCGCTGGGAAACTGGCAGGGCGCCGTATGTACAAGCCGCCACTGACAGGTCTCTATTCTGCTGTTCGAGAGACCGGCGATACAGCTTGCATAACCTGCATACTTTTAACTTTTTGGGAGGATCGCATGAAGAAACACCTTGCAATCGCCATGAGCATCGTCATGCTCTGCATGACGATATCGGGCTGCGCTTCCAGCGGAACCGACGGTACCGCTGACACCGAAACCGACGTTGCTGCCACAGCTGAAGAGGCGTCAGCGGCAACCGAAGATGCCTCAGCGACAGCCGAAGAAGAGTTCCAATCGTCCATCATGTTCTGCGGATCCACGTCGCTGTACCCCATCATGTCATCGCTGGCCTCGTCGTTCACCAATGAGTATGAGACGTGGGATGCGGTGGATGCCTCCTTCCCCTCCAAGAACGTATCCATCTACGTTGCCCCCGGCGGATCGGGCGTGGGCGTTTCCGCTGCCGTCGACGGCACCGCCGACTTCGGCATGTTGGCTCGCGACATCAAGGACGGGGAGAAAGCCGAGCTCGGTGAAGGCTATCAGGAGTTCGTCGTGGCACGCGATGCCCTGACCATTTCGGTGAACGCCAACAACCCCATCGTGGACGTGATGGATGACATGGACATCGAAACCATCCAGAAGATCTTCTCCGGCGAATACACTACGTGGGACCAGGTGGATCCCTCCCTGCCGCACGAGACCATCAACGTGTACATCCGCGACCTTTCCGGCGGCGCGTACGAGGTGTTCCAGAAAACCGTCATGGGCGACACCGAGATCTCCACGAACGCCACGCAATCCGCTTCCATGACCGAGCTGGCGACCAACATTGCCGGCGATGAATGGGCCATCGGCTATGCCGGCTACGGCGCTTACATCAAGGCCAATGCCGATGGCGAGAAGCTCGTGGCCATGAAGGTCGAGGGCGTCGAAGCCAACGAAGAGAATATCCGGAACGGCAGCTACGTTATCCAGCGCCCTGTCATGTTCGTGACCGGCGATGAAATATCCGCCTCCGAGCAGGCTTTCATCGACTACATCTTCTCGCAGGTCGGCTATGACACGGTCGTGGAGAACGGCTACATCCCGGCCTTCACTCCCGAAAGCTAGGAGGCAGGCCTGAACAGCCATGGCGAAGCGCTGCTTGTAGGCGGGCCTTCGCCGTGGCCTTCTTCGATGCGCTTGTCATATGACTATGCAGAGAGCACTGGACATATTTTGGTCATGGGTCATTAAGGCCTTGGCGGCGCTTGCTCTTTTTGCGCTGGCGTTCGTGGTGCTCTTCATCGTCCAAGAGGCGCTTCCGCTGTTCGGAGAAGTGCCCGTGGCAGACTTCTTGCTGGGCACACGCTGGATGCCGGTTGACTTCGGCACGGGCACGTCATTCGGCGTGTTCAACTTCATTGCGGGCACCGTGGCCGTCTCCCTGCTCGCCTTGGCGTTGGCTGCGCTGGTGGGACTGGGTGCTGCGATGTTTCTGGCCTGCGCTCAAAGCGATCTGGTCAGAGCGGTGTCGTACCCATTCATCGACCTGCTCGCAGGCGTGCCCTCTGTGGTGTACGGCTTTGTGGGATTGCTGGTGGTCGCGCAGGTGTTCATGGCGGCAGGCATCTCGACGGGCTTGTGCATCATGGCGGCCGCCATCGTGCTGGCCGTCATGATCCTTCCGTTCCTGATATCGTCATGCAGCGAGTCGCTGCTGGCGGAACGGAACCGTTTTCTGCTGGCAGCGCAAACGCTGGGCGTTTCTCGTTGGAGCGCCATGGCGACCATTGTCCTGCCGGCTGCAACGCGCAATATCCTGCTGTCGCTGGTGCTGGCCATCGGCCGCGCCATGGGCGAGACCATGGCGGTGATGATGGTTATCGGCAACGCCAACGTTTTTCCCACGCTGTTGGGCAAGGGCGAGACCATCCCCTCCGTCATCGCCCTGGAAATGGGCACGGCAGTAGCCGGCAGCCTGCATTACCATGCGCTTTTCGCGGCGGGCATGGTGCTCATGCTGGTGCTGCTGGCCATCAACCTGCTGGTATCGCTCCTGCGAAACCGCCTGTCTCAAGAAGGGCGCCGCTCTGTTGCGTTAGGAGGGTATGGAGGACGCCGTGCAGGCGCTGTCGCTCGCATCTGGGCAGGTGCAAGCTATGCCTTGGTGGTTGTTGCGGTGCTGTTCCTGTTCGGCTATGTATTCTGGCGCGGGGCGCATACCATCAGCTGGGAATTCCTCACTCAGCCTCCAAGCGGCCTGGTCCTGGGCGAAGAGGGAGGCATCGCCCCCGCCATTGCGGGAAGCCTTGCCTTCACCGCGTGCGCCGTGGTGCTGGGAGGCATTCCCGCCATCGCCTGCGCGCTCTATGTTTCGTTTTACGTGCGAAGCAGGCGGATGGCGGGCCTCATCAGGTTGGTGGTGCAATGCATCGCAGGCATACCCTCCATCATCCTGGGCCTTTTTGCATACAGCTTCCTGGTGCGCGATCTCGCGTGGGGTCGATGCGTGCTTTCGGCGAGCACAGCGCTTGCCGTGATGGTGATGCCTTTCATAGAAGTGCGTGCCGAGAAGGCGTTTTCAGAATTGCCCCAGGCGGTGGTCAACGCATCCTACGCTCTCGGCTGCTCGCGCTTTCACGCCATCAGGACCATCGTGTTGCCGGCGTGCAAGGGCGAATTGGTGAGCGGTGTTATCTTGGGGGCGTGCTACGCGCTTGGCGCAACGGCTCCGCTGCTGTTCACCGGGGGAGTTGCCTTCGCCGGCATGCCAACCAGCATCATGGAGCCCGCCATGGCGCTGCCACTGCACCTGTACCTGCTGGTGGCGCAGGGAGCCACGTCGCTGGACACGGCATTTGGAACCGCATGTGTCATGATGGCGTTGATTCTGGCGAGCAATGCAGTTGCCACCGCCTACGCCCATGCAACGCAGAAGGATTGGAGGCGCTGACCATGATGCAGGAACAGGCGGCCCCCGCCATGCAGACGGTGAATCTTTCGGTGAGCTATGGCAGGATGAGGGCATTGGAAGACGTGACGATTTCCATCCCGCCCCAGGCGATCACAGCCATCATAGGCCCTTCGGGTTGCGGCAAGACAACGCTGCTGACCTGCTTCAATGCGCTCATCGAAGAGCAGCCGGGCGTGCGGGTGGAGGGCGAGGTGCTGCTTGCGGGGAAGTCCATCGGCGGCATGCGCAGAGACCTGCTGCGCCGTCGGGTGGGCATGGTCACCCAGACCCCAACGCCCTTTCCGTTTTCGGTATACAGGAACCTCACCTATGGGCCAAGGTACTACCATATGGCGCGCAAGGCGCAGTTGGATCAGCTGATAAGGGAAAAGCTCGAGATGGTGGGGCTCTATGACGAGGTGCGCGACGACCTTCACCGCAGCGCTCTGGCCCTTTCCGGCGGGCAGCAGCAACGCCTGTGCATCGCCCGTGCGCTCACCGTGGAGCCTGAGGTGCTGTTGCTGGACGAGCCATGCTCATCGTTGGACGTGAAGGCGACGGCCAAGATGGAAGCAACCCTGCTTGACCTGAAAAGCACGTATACTATCATCATCGTCACGCACAACATCGCTCAGGCGCGGCGCATTGCCGACTATGCCCTGTTTCTCAACGGCGGTCGCATGGTGGAGATGGCTCCTGCGAAGCAGTTGTTCGAGCATCCGCACGAAGCCCCGACACGCGATTTTCTTTCCGGCGCTTTTGGATAGCGCGGGCGAAGTTGCGGCGTGAGCGTTGTGCCAGAGGGAGGGCCATGATCGGCATAGACATCCCGGGGTTCGAGCCCCTCAGCATCGAGCATGTCCTGCTCGACTACAACGGAACCTTGGCGGTCGACGGCATGCTGGTGCCCGGGGCGGCGGAGCTCGTCAGCCGACTGGCACAGCAGGTGCACGTGACGGTGCTCACCGCCGATACATACGGTACGGTGCGGCAGCAGTGCAGCCCGTTGGGCGTTGAGGTGCAGACGTTCCCCAAAGCGGGGGCGGCGGAGTTCAAGATGAGCTATGCCCAAGGGCTTGAAGGCGATGTGGCCTGTCTGGGCAACGGCCGCAACGATGCCGACATGTTCTCCTGCGCAGCGCTTTCCATCGTCATTCTGGATGGAGAAGGCATGTGGGCGGGCCTGCTGCCTCACGCCGATATCCTTGTGCGCAGTGCGGTCGAAGGCCTTGCGCTCCTTCTGAACACCGATAGGATTCGCGCCACCCTGCGCAGCTAGCGCCTCTGCCGAGCTATCGCCCCGCTCAAGACATGACCTTCCACATGCCCGCACGAGGACTGCCTTCGCGGATGAGCCTGCCGTCGTCCTTCAGCTTGGCGACGAGCCTTTCCGCAGATCTCCGGGGCATCCCCAGCTTGCCTGACAAACCAGAAATCGTGCCCTTCGGATTCTCGCGGAAGTAGTCGAGTGCCCTGCGCTCGTCGTCGTCCTTGTCGGAGCCGCCCGCAGCATAGGGGGCGAGGGCGTCGCGGATGACCTCGAGCATGAACTGCACGAACGCCTCGCAGGTACCTGCCGCATTGGATTGGGCGAGGGATGCGTAGTATCCCGACTGCCTGTCGCGGATCACGGTCTCTATCGGCAGCCATGCGAGCGCATGCCGCCAGCGCGACAGCATCAGCGTCTGCCACAAGCGACCCGTCCTGCCGTTGCCGTCCGAGAAGGGGTGCGCAAACTCGAACTCGTAGTGGAAGATGCAGGAGACGAGCAGCGGGTGCAGGTCGGCCCTGCGCATCCAGCCGAACAGGTTCGCCATCACCTCGGGCACATAGTTCGCCGGGGTACCGGCGTGGATGAGCTCGCCCCCGTCGAAGACCCCGACGTTCCGGCTACGGAACCTCCCGGCGTCTTCTGCCAGTCCCTCCATCATCACGCTGTGCGCGCGCAGAAGGTCGTCGAGGGAGAGCGGATCCAGCTCGTCGAGCATGTCGTAGGCGCGCTGGGCGTTCTGCACCTCGAGGATGTCTCGCCTGCTCCCGAGCACGCGCTTGCCGTCGAGCACAGCGACGACCTCGTCCTCGGAAAGCGAGTTGCCCTCGATGAGCAGGGAGGAGTGTATGGTGCGCATGCGGAGGCGCCTGTGCAGGACCGGGCTCGCGCTGAGCTCGGAGGACGGGAGGATCGAGCCGACCATCTCGGCGATTTCCATGCACAGGTTATCTATGGTTGCTGTACGCTTGAATGGAGGCTCGTACTCCATGCTGCTCCCATCATTAAGCTTATTACCGCCAATATTATACCGCCATTGGCGGTAATAAGAGAGAACAGGGCAAGGTGCCGAGCGAGCTGTGTTCCGCGCCTGAAAACGCTACGGTCGTGCACAAGGCGCCGCTGAATGCAGAGGGCGTCGCCGACTCTGCGGAGCTACAGCCCCTTCCAGATATACCCGGTAGCGCGGCTCGCACCGACCTTCTTGATCTTTCCCGCATCGAGCAGGCTGTGCAGGGAACGCTCGACCGTCACCTCGCTGATGTCGGGCAGCCTCTCCATTACGTCAGCCTTCGTCACCTTGCCCACGCTGCCGGCCAGGAACGCCTCCACGCGCTCGGCCTTGGTGAGCCTCGCTTGGGACACGGCGGAGACGCGCTCCTCGAAGTCGCGGTAGGCAGCCAGGACCACGCCGAGCATGTAACGGACGAACGGGCCGGGATCGCTTGCCCCTTCCTCTCAGCCTTCCGAGCTCGCAGCCAAGGCATCGTAGTAGTCGCCCTCGGTGGCGCGACTGCATGGGAGGCTTTTCTCCTATAGTTGCCGCAGTGCCACACGCCCGAATCGCCTCATCTGGCGTCAGCCCCCACGCTAAATTGCCCACACGGGTACTGCTTGCACGTCCCTCGTGATGAGGTAGGGCTCGGGCGTCTGGCATATCACGTGGCCGAAGCCCACTTCGTAGCCCTCCATGCCCTCAAGACAGGAGAAGCTCTTCGCCGCGTCCTCGCGCACCGTTGCCGCAGTCTTGACCTCCACAGGATGGAGGACATGACCCTCCTGTATCACGAGGTCAATCTCACGCTTTTTGGCGTCGCGGTAGAACCACACGTCGCGCAGATTAGCCCCGGCATTCATGTAGCTCTTGAGCACCTCGGACACCACGAAGGTCTCAAAGACGTGGCCTGCCACGGCACCACGCCTCAGCTGGTCTGGCGTGGTCCAACGCGTGAGGTGACAGACAAGCCCCGTGTCCATGAAATAGAGCTTCGGTGTCTTGGTGAGCTGCTTTCCCGTATTGGGCCAGAAGGGATAGAGAAGACGGACTATGCCGGATGCCTGGAGAATCGACGTCCATGACTGGACGGTCTTGTAGTCGACCCCCACGTCGTTTGCTATGTCGGAGGCGTTGAACAGCTGGCCCGAGCGAGCCGCCGCCGCAATCATGAAGTTGTAGAAGCCGCGCTCGTTCTTCAGGTTCACCAGCGCGCGCACATCGCGCTCTAGGTATGCGCTCACGTAGCTGGACCAGAACCGGTCCCATCGGATGTCAGTCGCGACGAGCTCCGGCATCGAGCCCCTCTGGATGTGCTCCCAGAGATCGAAGCTCTCGGGCAGCTCCGCCGCCCCCCTCCCGATCATGGTAGGGAGATAGCGCCCACGGCCTCTCGCCCTCCCCACGATCTCCCTGAGGGACATGCCCGACATCTCGAGTATCCCGATGCGCCCGGCAAGCGACTCGCTCACACCCCTCATGAGCTCATAGGTCTGCGAACCCGTAAGGACGACACGTCCCCTTTCCTCGGATTGATCAACGATCCACTTCGTGGCTTGGAAGAGGGAGGGAGCGCGCTGAACCTCATCGATGATGACGGGGAGATCCCTGGTCTGGAAGAAGAGGGCGGCGTCCCTCTCAGCGAGATCGAAATCGGCAAGGTTCTCCATGGAGACGTAGGAGTACCTGTCGCCCAGGCGCTCGCGCAGGACGGTCGTCTTGCCCACCTGCCTGGCACCAGTCACAAGCACGACCTTGAACTGCGCGAGCATCTCTTCGATGGTTCGCTCGATCTCCCGTGAGATGTACATGTGACCTCCCAACCTTGCACCTGAGCTCATTATCGCAGGCAGAAGGTCTGAAATCAAATTTAGGAGTTTTACTCCTAAATCTATCTTAACTCTACCGGAGTGCCTACAGGGGCCTCTCGCCGAATGCCCTGTGGGAGTACATCCTCGAGCACTACGTGAGGCGCTCACGGCGCAGCAGTCCGTTGACGTGCGCCTAGCATGTGCTGTCGTCGACGAGGCTGCCGCCTATTTCTTCGATGAGCCGATGAGCGGTCTGGACAGGGAGAACATGGAGAGGGTTGCCTCCGAAATCCGGTTACTCGCGCGATCCGGGGGCGTCGTATTCGCCGTCTCGCACGACTGCGAGTTCCTCCTGCGCGATGGAGCGCTCAGGCAGACGCATTAATCCGCAGAAAGCTCCGTGAAACGCTCGTCGGAGATACGCCCCGATACGCTGTCCTCATAAAGCCTTTTGAAGATGGCGGACAGCTCCGCGATCCGCTTTTCGGCGGCCTCAAGCTCTCTGCGCCTTGCGGCGTTCCTGCGCTTGCCGCCGTCCTCGTTCTGCTCGATCAGCAGCTTCATAAACTGCTTTTCGTGCTTCTCGGCATAGGCGGTCACTTTCCGCAGGTTGGCGGTGACACCCGCCGTCATAAGGTCGGTGCGGATAAAATGGGCGGTGCAGTCGCGGGTGCGCTTCTTGTAGCTGCCGCAGATGTAGCAGTCCTGCTTGCGGGTCTTGCTCTCGTAGCGCTGCTGATACATCTAAAGATTTTTTAGAGTACGTAATGGATCAACTGTCTGACCTGGGAGATATTCGAAATATGCCCATGATGGGAGGACATATCCTTTATTATAGAGAACGTATATTTGGCGGGATTTCTGGTAAAGGCTTCATGGTTAAGATTACTGAGGCAAGCAAGGAATATATGCCGGATTGCGAGCCGGAGCCTCCGTATGAAGGAGCAAAGCCGATGCTGCCGGTAACCGTTCTGGATGACAGAACAACGCTGCAGAAAATGATTGAAGAAATGTATCCGGAATTACCTGGAATAAAAAACTGTGACAGATTTTGATTTATATGACAAATCGGGATTTATAGAGGTGAGCATGATGTTGGAAATACTGAAAACGAGGTTTTTAGAACACAGGAATCTTCATCCGGGTCTGGAATGGTCCGAGGTGGAGCATAGGCTGCGTGAGGCTCCCGCTGCCATCGCGGTTTTGCAAAAGATGGAGGAAAGCGGCGGTGAGCCGGACACCATGGGTTATGACGTAAAGACGGGAAAACTCATTTTCTGCGACTGCGCAAAGGAATCGCCCGTCGGGCGCAGAAGCCTGTGCTATGACGAAAAGGCATTGCATGGGCGCACTAAAAACCCACCGTCAGGCAGCGCCGAACGGAAAGCGAAAGAGATTGGCGTTTCGATGATGACGGAGGAACTCTATCGTCGACTGCAAAGTCTCGACTCATTTGATCTGAAAACGTCAAGTTGGATCGCTACACCAGATGATATCCGCAGTAAGGGCGGCGCGCTGTTCTGCGAACGCCGCTATGATACCGTGTTCACTTTTCACAACGGCGCGGATTCCTACTATTCTGTGCGCGGATTCAGAGGGTATATTCTTGTCTGAGTACCGGACTCAATGATAAAAAACACTGCGATTTCTTGGACTGGAAAAGCGACAAATTCCAGTTTATCAACCACTCCCAAGCGGTCATGCTCCCCGGCATGACCGCTTTTCTCTACCCGTTTAAGCTGTGTTTTCCGGCGGCTGTCCTGTGGCGCTTTCGGCTTCCAGCACCTTCATCATCTTGTCGGCGGCGGTTTCGGTGCTGCCTTCCTTGAAAAAGCCGGACACCACAAGCACGGTGTTTCCCATGCGGATTTCCGTCACACAATCCGGGCGGCGGTCAGCCTGTTCGTTTCGCTTTTTCCTGTCATGGAAGCTCCTTTCTCTCCATCGTGGATTTCAGCCGTTCCGGCTTGGCCTGTGCCATTTCCTTGCGGAAGCTGCCGCCAGTAAACAGGATCGGGGCGCAAAGCTCCAGATCTCGGGTCCGCGCCCGAAGCGGCACGGAGCATTCTGTCCGAGGGTCTTCAAAAATCCAGTCAATGCCATAAGCTGGAATCGGTGATGCTGACCAGTCGGTCAACTGCTCTGATGAAAGGGTTCCCATGGATGACTTCGACAACTCGATCCTTCCCAACGAAGACAACGCCTTCCATCGCTTGCCCGAGAAGAGACAGGATGCCATAGCGCGCGCGGCCATCGAGACATTCGGGCGCAACGACTATAAGAGCGCATCCACGGATGCCATCGCACGCTCGGCGGGCATCTCCAAGGGACTGCTGTTCTTCTACTGCAAGAGCAAGCGCCAACTGTACTTGAGCGTCGTGGAATACCTCTACGATAAGGCGGTGGAGGTCGTCGTGGACGACGGCTTCTGGGAAATCGATGACTTCTTCGAGCTCATGGAGTACGCCGCCGCCAAGAAGATGACCTTGATGAGGAGGTTCCCGTGGGCGCTCTCATTCAGTATCCGCGCCTTCTACCCCGAGCACCGCGACGTCAAGGGCGCCATGGACCGCTGGACGCAGCGTCAGATCGACGTGATGTTCAGGCGCTTCTTCAGGAACGTGGACTGGGGGCGGTTCCGCGACGACGTGGACCCGCGCTACGTGCTGGATATGATCATATGGCTGACCGACGGCTGGATGCACCAGCAGCGCGCCGCCCGCACGCCCATCGACCTCGACGCGCTCATGGCCGAGTACCTGACGTGGAGCGACATGCTGAGAACCTGGGCCTACAAGCCGGAGTATATCGGCAAGGACAGCAGGCTGGACGAAAGAGAGGTGCGGACATGACCCGAAGCAGCATCATAACGGCGCGCGGACTGACCAAGGACTATGGGCAGGGGCGCGGCATCTTCGACGTATCGTTTGACGTGAGGGAGGGCGAGGTCTTCGGCTTTTTGGGAAGCAACGGTGCGGGCAAGACCGTGACCATGCGCCATCTCATGGGCTTCATCAGGCCCCGCGCGGGCAGCGCGCGCGTTTTCGGGCTCGACTGCTTTGCTGAGAGAGCTGCCATCCAAGCGCGGCTAGGCTATCTCCCGGGCGAGATCGCCGCGCCGGAGGATATGACCGGCATCGCGTTTCTGGAATACATGGCCCGGCTGCGGCATCTACGCGACCGCACCCGCATGCACGAGCTCATCGAGCGCTTCGACCTCAACCCACGGACCAAGATTCGCAAGATGTCCAAGGGCACTAAGCAGAAGGTGGGGCTGATATGCGCGTTCATGGGACAGCCCGAGGTCCTGCTCCTGGACGAGCCCACCAGCGGCTTCGACCCCCTGATGCAGGGGCGCTTCGTGGAGTTGGTGCTGGAGGAGCGCGCCAGAGGCGCCACCATCTTCCTGTCGTCCCACATCTTCGAAGAGGTCGAACGCACCTGCGACCGGGTAGCCTTCATCCGCGCGGGCAGGCTGGCATCCGTGGAGCTGATGGCGGACGTGCGTGCATCGCGGCGGCACGCCTTTAGGGTGACGTTTCCCTCGGCGGGCGAACGCGCGCGCTACCAGGAGGCATGTGCGCAGGCGGGCTTCACGGTACACACGCGGGGCACGCGGGACGTGGATGTCTGGACGGACTCGGGCGTCGATGCACTCGTCAAAAGCCTTGCCAGCTTTCGCGTGGAGGGCCTGGTCTCCCGCGAGCAGACCTTGGAGGAGATGTTCCTGCGCTTCTATGGGGATGAACAGGGCGCATCAGAACGCATGATGGGGAAGGATGGTGCTCGATGAGTCTCGCATTGTATCTGAGGGAGCTTCGGAGAAGCACGTTCTCGATCGTCGTGATCGGGGCTATCCTCGCCCTGTATATCGTGTCCGTGGTCTCCATGTATGACCCCGAGGTCACGGAGAACCTCAACCTCATCATGGATGCCATGCCGGAGGTGTTCGCCGCCTTCGGGATGAACAACATGTCGACCACCATGACGGAATTCCTGCTGAACTACCTGTACGGCTCCCTATTCACGTGGATACCGCTGCTGTTGATCATGATGACGGTGAACCGCCTGATAGTGCAACCGGTCGATCGCGGTTCCCTGTCCTACGCGCTGTCCTCCCCCGTCAGCCGTTCGCGCATTGCAGCCACCTTCGCGGCGGTCCTGCTGACGGTGCTCGTCGTGACGCTGGCGTTGATTCTCGCCGTCCAAGTGGCGGCTGCCGAGGCGTTATTTCCCGGAGAGCTGGATTATGCGGGACTCCTGCGCGCGAGCGCCGGCCTGCTCTGCCTCTGGGTGTTCATGGCCGGTCTCTGCTTTTTCTCAGCCTGCACGTTCCATGACGCACGGGCGGCCCTGTGGACGGGCGGCGGCGCCTGCCTCTTGATGTTTCTGGTGGAAATGGTGGCGCAGGTGGGCAAGGGGCTGGAGTTTCTCCAAGACGTGAACCCCGTGGGGCTTTTCGACCCCTATGCGTTGGCAGCATCGTCTGGGGATGCGGTCTGGCACGTTGCAGTCTTGTCAGCGGTTGGGCTGGCCTTGCTGGCGGTGGGCGCTACCGTGTTCTGCAGAAGGGACTTCGACGTGTGACGCCCGCAGCATGCCGTCGAGCTCCGCTCGGAGGTGCAAGAAGGCCGTGCGCAGCTTCCATGAAAGCGTTGACGTGGTGTCATCCGCGCATCGCAAGGCTCTCGCCGATCGACATCAGCGAGATGATGTCGAAGCGAACCTGGGAACGCAAGAGGGCACAGCTGGATGCAAGCGAGATCTCGAAGACCGATACAGCTCATTACGCAACGTAATGAGCAAGAGTTTTTTGCCTTATTCGAAGTCATGCAGGAGTGTTGGGATATCTCGCCGCGTTCGGCTGATATCTCTAAGAGCTTTCGGAGCATCCGCCGCATTTGGACGGAAAACTTGCGTCAGAGTGGGCCGTTGCCCCTTGGCGACGGGCTCAGCGGAGGCCGTGTGCGTCAGCGAAACCCCCGAGCGCCCGCACGAACGCCCACGGCTTGAACGCGTGGATGACGTGGTTGGCGGGTATCCTGACGTATTCTGCGTGCGGCACCAGCTCCGTGATGCGGCGGGCATCGTCGTCATCCATGGCGCCCACCAGGCCGTACCTCTCGTAGCGGTGCCAGTTCGCGTGCATCACCAGCAGGGGGGCGTCCACCTGCCGCAGCGCAGCCTCATGGCTGAAGTCCTCGTAGACGCGCCCGTCGACGAAGGCCCGCGCAAAGTCGGGGTCGAAGGTCTTGAGCGATTGGAACTGCCGCTTCAGGATCGTCGGAAGGTACCACTGGTCGAGCGCCACGGGGCTGTTCGGACGCCGGGCCTCGGTCTGCTTGAGCTTCCTCGAGATGAACGACGCGAACCACTCCGGCATCTCCTTGGTGCGCGTCTCGGACACCGGCATGACCTGGCCCCTGAAATAGTCGGCCAGATCCCGGTCGCCGACGTCGCCGATCGCGTCCACGAGGTGCTTGAGGCCCTCGTAGGTGAACCTGTCCCGCTTCTTGAAGCGAGGCATCTCGACACAGAACACCGGGGCGTCCTCCAGCACCAGCGCCCTCACCCAGCGGGCGGCGTGGTTGGCGCACCACAGGCCAATGATGCCGCCCGACGAGTTGCCGGAGATTATCGCCGGCTCGCCGACGACCCTCTCGACGAACTCCGCCACATCGCCACTCATCGAGCTCCAGGTGTAGTCACCCGGCGTCCAGCTGCTCCGCCCGTGGCCGCGAATCTCTATCGCGAACACGTGAAACGAGCGAGCAAGCGGGGCGAGCACCTTCTCGTAGGTCTGCCATATGCCCATCTGGGCGGGGATAAGTACTAACGGAAAGCCGTTGTCGGGACCCTCGACGTAGTTCATGCTCATGTGCGTGAGGGACACATCGGCCTGCCTGAAGCCTGCGCGCCTGAGCGCCCTGCCGACATCGGCGGGACTCCCGCCCTCGTAGGGATTGCGGTATGCGGCGGTCGTATCCATGGGCAGGATTGTAGCACAGACCCTCTCAGCTGTTCACAAGGTACGCCGTGCCGCAGCGTTTTCCATGGCGAGCAGCCTGCCGCCGGGGCGCAGCAGCCTCTTCCGCCGTCCACAGCAGCAGACCTCTCGGTCGCAGTCTCCGTCCTACCGGCATGCCGCGCTCCTCCGATTTTTTGTCCGACCAGAAAAGTCGATTGAAATGACTTTTTGGTATTGATGATATGCATCTCCTGCGTACATGCCCCAAACCAGACACACTTTCTGTCCGCTAAGCCCCCTTGTAGCAGCTATGATTTTTGCTAATGCAGTAAATGAATGGATTGATAGGAGGAGCGCAATGGACGAAACGCGTGAGCCGATAATTGTCGGGCTTCCATTAAGAGGAGAGTGGCTTTCTCCTAATACACCGGGAACAAGAATTCCTAGCCATGGTACAAATAAGCTAGGTACAAGATACGCCTACGATTTCATACAAGTAGACTGGAACAGAAAGGGCTATCCTGCCTATCGTGTCAGTTTCCCACATTATCTGCTTTTGGGCGTTCCATTAAAAGATTATTATTGTTGGGGGCAGGAAGTATTTTCACCCTGTGATGGAGTTGTTGTTGCAGCAGAGGACGGCTACGAAGAACGAGCACGGACGAACCTGCTTTCAGATATGGCTAATGCCTATAGCAACGCCCATTATTTTGACCCGGTACATGACGATGTACAAACCGTTGCAGGAAACTACATTGTTATAGAATATGGTGAGAATATATATGCCGCGCTCTGTCATCTTCAAAAAGGCTCTATTAAAGTTTCTATCGGACAGAGTGTGACCAAAGGTGAGCTTATCGGAAATGTAGGACATTCTGGTAACTCTTTTGCTCCACATTTACACTTTCAGCTTATGGATAGCAGTAATATGGCAACCGCAAACGGGCTGCTTTGTGCATTTGAGGAATACGAGTTATTCAAAAATGGCGTATGGGAAGAGGTAACGAATGGTATTCCGACAAGTAAGGACAGAATTAGGCTGCAACGATTAGTATAAAATTCAAAGTCGGCAGATATCGGCTCCGGGGAGAGCGGTCGCCGACCACCACGATAGAGGCCGTTTACCTGCGAACACACTTGCGAAACCTTCGTTTGCCCGTCGGGTGGATTCCAATCTGAAAAACAGATAAGTGTCTATTATCGCTGTAATAAATTACGGAAAAATGCTTTTTTAGGCTCAAAGAAACGGCGAATTAGTGTAGCAGGAAGGTTGAGGCAGCATGCTCAGGAGGAAAGCCGCGGATCGGCTTAAAGGCTGGCTCGACGGCGGAACGCATAAGGCTCTGCTGCTCAAAGGCGCTCGTCAGGTTGGAAAGAGCTATCTTGCCAGCGCATTCGCGCAGGAGTCGTTCGAACATGTCGTCAAATTCGACCTTCTGGAGAACACCCGCGTCCGCGATTCGTTCCTCAACGCCACGAGCGCCGAGGATCTCTTCATGCGCATCTCGATCGAGGCCGATGCACCGCTGGTCCCCGGGAGCACGGTGATTGTCATCGATGAGGTGCAGGAATGCCCCAACGTGGTTACGTACATAAAGTATCTCGTGCAGAAGGACGGCTACCGCTACATCCTCACAGGATCCCTCTTTGGCGTCAAGCTGGGCAACATCGACTCGCTTCCCGTGGGGTATGTGAGCCAGGTCGAGATGCACCCGCTCGATTTCGAGGAGTTCTGCTGGGCAGCAGGGCTTGCCGAGTCGGTGTTCAACTTGGCCAGGCAATCGTTCGCAAACCTCGAGCCGCTGCCGGATCACCTATATGCCCGGCTGCTCGACCTGTTCCATCGATACCTTATCGTGGGAGGCATGCCGGATGCGGTAAACGCTTTCCTGGCGACGAACAACATCGATGAGGTGAGGAGGGTGCATGCCGACCTGCACGCGCTCTACCGAGATGGCATCACCAAACACGCTCCCGAGGGGCTCCGGCTCGTCATTCGCGACATCTACGACCTTATACCGAGCGAGGCGGGTTCGAAGGGCAGGCGGTTCCGTCTGAGCTCCATCCGCAACGTCAGGCGGTTCAGCCAGGTGACGGATCATTTCCTGTGGCGATCCGACGCAGGGGTCGCATTGCCCGTCTACAACGTGAGCTCCCCCGTGTCGCCCCTGCTGATCGCCGAGCAGCGCAGCTTTTTCAAGCTGTTCTACCTTGACGCAGGCATGCTCGCCAGCTCGTATCCGAAAAGGGCTTACGAGGGGCTGCTCGACGGCAGCGCCTCCATGAACTTCGGGAGCGTCTACGAGGCGGCGGTTGCGCAGGAACTTGCCGCACATGGGTTCGCGTTGCGGTACTTCACCTCGAAAAAGATCGGCGAACTCGATTTCGTGGTGGAGAGGGCCGATGGCGCGGTCCTGGCGATCGAGGTCAAATCCGGCAGGCAGTATCTGACCCATGCCGCCTTGGACAATGCGCTCGCCGTACCGGAGTATGCGATCGACGAGGCGTACGTGCTTGCAGAAACGAACGTGCGCCAAGAGGGTCGTATAGTCTACGCTCCCATCTTTCTCATCGGCCTGCTCGACGATATGGGATGATGATGGGCGAGCAGCTGGCGACTACCGTCCGAACCGCATCTGACCTCGCGTTTCGCCCAAAAGGGAGTCATCGGCTGACTACCACCGTATTTTAGGGCCCAAAACGAAGGTGGGAGTAATAGCCCGAAAAACGGGGATGGTCTCCCCTGAACTGCGGTTATACCGAGCGAAATCGTCAAAACCGCAAAAGTAGATACCACCTTTGGCGCGCATCCGGTATCCAGTTGCGTGCGATCTAATCCGGCTATTGTCGCCATGTTATAATCTCAAAAACTTGCAATTACGATGAATTTTTAAGATTGGACGGCGATGATTCCCCGAGACAAGTACCTCGACGAGCTCAAGGCGTTCCAGGACACCGACGTGATAAAGGTGGTGACCGGCGTCCGACGCTGTGGGAAGTCCACGCTGCTCGAGCTCATGCGAGACGAGCTGCTCGCACAGGGAAAGAGCCCCTCAGACATCTTCTTCTATAAGATGGAGTCCATGCGCTTCGACGAACTCGTGGACTACCGCCAGCTCTACGGCCTCGTGATCGAGGAGACGGCGGGATCAGCCCACCCGTACCTGTTCTTTGACGAGCTGCAGGATGTCGAAGGCTGGGAAAAGGCTGTGAATTCGCTGCGTGTAGACCTCGACGCGGACATCTACATCACGGGGTCGAACGCCTACCTCCTCTCGAGCGAGCTTTCGACGCTCATATCGGGCCGCTACGTGGAAGTTGAGATGCTCCCGCTCACGTTCGCCGAGTACCTCGACTTCCGCGGGTACAAGACCTTCCCCAAGGACAGCGACAAGGCGGACCTGTCCGTGCGGAGCGCAGACGGCGGAATCGCCTCTCTCGATGCCTTGTTCGCCCAGTACCGGAACTACGGGGGCTTCCCCTACCTCGCGCTGCGCGAGCCGAACCAGGCCGAGCACCGCACATACCTCAAGTCGCTCTACGATACGGTCATCGTGCGCGACATTTTGGAACGCGACCGCCGCAGGGGCCGAAGGAGGATAACGAACCCCGACCTGCTCAGGCGCGTCTGCGCCTTCCTAGCGGACAACGTCGGGGCCAGCAACTCGGTGAATAGCATCACCGGCGCCATCAACTCAGAGAACATGAAGGTCGCGAACTCCACGGTCGACGCCTACATCGGGGCGCTCGTAGAGGCGTACCTGTTCTACCCCGCGCAGCGCTACGACATCAAAGGAAAGGAACTCTTGAAGACGCTTGGCAAGCACTACGTCGTGGACGTGGGGCTCAGGAGCTACCTCGAGGGATACCGGGGCTCCGCCCCTGGGCGCGTGCTGGAGAATATGGTCTTCCTGCAGCTGCGATACGAAGGGTACGATGTGTCGGTGGGCAAGCTCCGCGCAGGCGAGGTGGACTTCGTCGCGCGCAAGGACGATGAGACAACCTACATCCAGGTGACCGAGGACATGACCGATCCGGCGACTATGGAGCGTGAGCTTGCGCCCCTGAGGCGGATACGTGACGCGTTTCCAAAAGTCGTTGTCGTCGGACGCGGCGAATACCCGACGAACGTCGACGGGATTCGCATCGTCGGCGCTGTTGATTTTCTCCTGGGGAGGTAGCCGGGCCGGCTTTTGGCGCCTAGCGAGGCTTACTGAGGTTTAACGAGCAACGCCGACAGCGAAATCTCCGCCGTCGGCGTATCCTTTTCCTGTAGGCGCGCCCGAACAGACGGCTTGGATTGTTGTGGCCTGAGAACCCTTCGCCGCTATTTTCATTCAACTGAATCCTTGAACCGGCATTCATTCTACCATTCACAAAACTGCAGGTAGAAATCTTGAAATTTGCAAGATCAGCACGGCGGAGCCTGTTAATAGACAAGTCTTGGACAAATCGTGCTTTAGGTTTAGCATCACCGGATCAAGCGGATTAGAAATCGGCCGTTACCGTATGCCAGGCAATCATGGTTGTCGGCTGCAGACAAAGGCGAGCAAATAGTCCGACGGAATCAACCTATCAATCATGGCAGTTCATACTTTGCAATCATGGTATATTATAGTTGGCAATTATGGAATATACTGCTTGGCAGTAATGGGATGGAGAGAAGCATGATTGCAAGGGCGCTCTCATCTTTCGTGAACGACAATGCGAGTTGGTTCCCCATCGTGTCCGTGACCGGCCCGCGGCAAAGCGGAAAGTCCACGCTCGTGCGGGATGCCTTTCCCGACTACGAATATGTCAACCTCGAGGACGAGGCAACCCGGAATCTCGCCCTCGCCGATCCCGCCGGCTTCATCCGCGAGCGACCAGCGCATCTCGTCATTGACGAGGCCCAGCGCGTGCCCGAGCTCTTCAGCACCATCCAGGTCGCCTCCGACGCCTCTGATGAACCAGGCCAGTACATACTCTCCGGATCTCAGAACTTTCTGCTGCTCAAGCAGATAGGTCAGACCCTCGCCGGGCGCGTAGGAATCTGCAAGCTCCTTCCGCTCTCATATCGTGAGTGCGTAGACTACGGAGAAGAGCTCACACCCGACTCCTTCATGCTCAAGGGAGGCTACCCGCGCCTACACGTTGCAAACATTCCACCATCGGTCTTCTTTGAGAACTACCTGCAAACCTACGTCGAGCGCGACGTGGCGGGTTATATCGACGCACGCAGCATGGGTTCGTTTCGCACTCTGCTCGGCCTCTGTGCTCAAGGATGCGGGTCGCTGGTCAACGTGTCGCGACTGTCGAGCGACATAGGAGTCGCCAGGGCGACGGTCGACTCGTGGCTCTCCATCCTAGAGTCGAGCTACGTCACCTTCAGGCTCCAGCCCTACCACGCCACCCTTCGCAAGCGGCTCACCAAGACGCCGAAGCTCTACTTCTACGACACAGGGCTGCTCTGCCACCTCCTGGGCATCAGGACGCCCGAGCAGCTGCGCGATAGCCCGGCCCGGGGCGCCGTGTTCGAGAACCTCATCGTCGCTGAGACGCTCAAACGGCACCTGCACGCCGGCCGCACTCCCGAGCTGTACTTCTACCGCGATGACAGCAAGATCGAGGTCGACCTCGTCGACGTCACCGATCGCTTTGCGCCGGAGCTGGTCGAGATCAAGTCGACGACCACCTTCAAGCTCGGATTAGCCCGGCATCTGGGAAGCGTCGGCGACGCCCTCGGCATCCCTACGGAGGGCCGAGGCGTGATCATGCGCTCGGACGCAAGTCACATCGTGAACGAAACCAAGTTCTGGTCGGCTCACGACTGGCTAATGCGTTAGGTGCATGACGGACGTATGCATGTCTGATGTGAGGAACACGATGGGTGGCGTTAGCGTCCGGCGCGGTCGCCGTGGTAATCGCGGTGCGCACCGCCCTTGAGGACGCGATGCTCGCGAACGATCTGCCGGGCTACTCAGAGTACCAAGTCAAAATGCGCTGGCGGTTTGTTCCCTTCATTTGGCAGGGTGCGCCCTTCGAGCAAGCGCGCCCCGCCAGTGGACAAAGCCATAGACGAATCGTCCCGTCAGGAGTGCTCGTTTTCGTGAAAGAGTGGTGTGCCAAAATCTTCGATACAACGCTATTGAACTGCGGAAACGATGCATTTTGAGTCAAACCGTGAGAGACTGTTTTGCCCTCCGTTCTATTCCCACTCTCTAATGTGACGTTGGTTTTGGTTGCCTCCCGTTGCTCTCCTCTGTCAAAAGCTACCTGATATGCCTGAGGTGCTTCTGGCTATCCTCAATCGTAACGTCAAAACGACGTCAGAGAAGCCTTGAGAAGCTCCTTTGACGTCGTTCGAAAGAACTCAGAGTTAGAGGCTGTATGCCTCGATCTCGTCTGGCAGAAGGGCAAACTGGGCAACTGGTTTACCGTCATCATCCACAAACTCAACCTCATAGGCTTCATTTGGAACCGTGAAGCAGCAGATTACAGTCCCAACTTGACCCGCAACGACCTTTTGCCGGGATGGTCATCCTTGGCGATAACGATATCGTTTTTTTTGAACATGCTATTACCATCCAGTTTGCTCTTTGCGTACAGCACGTCCCGTCGATAGCTGTTCCACGATTTACCGATAGCCTTTCTACGCTTCGCCGATAACAGCGAGACGCCGGGCCTCGCACCACGCGTTTGAACCATGCGCGTGCAGCCCTTTCCAACCATGCGGATATCCCGGTGGACCATGCCGGCATTCGCTATAGCCGCAATCCCGCCCAAGCCGTAAAATTGCGGCTGAGCGACAAATCGGCGTTTGCAAAGGTGAATCATTGTGAAAAAAGGAAGACAGATTCTATATTACGTTTCAGTTGTAATTAGTGCTTTAGTAGGGTTATGGCACTTCTTTGTTCCGTGGATGTTCCAGTGGTATGACTACCTTCCGATGCAATATGAGAATCTTATAGTTGGGATTGATTACACGAACTATTGCTTTTCATTGTTGCTGTTCGGAACAAGCGTCATGTTGCTTGTGCTAGGTAAAAGAGCTTTGGCAATGAATCGTGAAGCGATTTATTTCTTTTTCTTTCTTACGGTGGTTTGGATATTTAGAGCATGCCTTGCCAGTTTTATTGAGCCATGGCCATTACAGCCAATTCCAGCGGCTGCGATTGGGCAGCTAATTGCTTCAGATGCATTAGCAGCTATGATGATAGTTGTCAGTGTGAGCTTTATTAATGAGTTCAGAAGTAAGCAATGAATTCAAGTTTGCGCGGGAGCTCCTTCACATGCCCAGAGCAGTTGCATCGCAGCCTGCAATACTTCCATCGGCAACATCGGTAAAGCCTTGGAGAAGTGCTTCGACAACGGGTTCGTCGACTCACTCCTAGCTATCAATTGATGGGAAAGGTAACCGAGGAAATCGACGTCCTCGCAAAGAGCGTTAGTTATCGGCGTATCGTGGAATGAGCCATCGGCGAAGTGCGGAACACCTATCGGCACATCATGGAATCGCCATCGGTCAAGCGCGCAGTATGCACTCTTCGCGAATCAGCAATCTAAACACTCTTCAGCTTGGGCCTCATACAGCTTTTTAATCTTATGAATCTTGAAGTTGCAGAAACCAGTCTTATCAAGCTGGCTAATTAGACGACTAGCATCCATGCCAAGAATTAACCAGATGACTCCATAAGAAAGCATTAGCAGGCATTCCGTATGCCAATAAAGCTTCTCGTAGTGTCTATCATCCGCCTTTATGGACTGAGTGTCACGATGTGTGTAACCGTTGCGGAGCCACATATGATTATCCACAAACGCTTTTCTGTCTCCAATTATCCAGTTCACATAAGTGGAGTATTCATCGCAGAATTCTCTAAGCCTTCTGGATTGCCCCTTGAAATTCCCTGGCATTCGTTCAGAAATCCACTTTAACGTTGCTTTATCAGTCACTGAATCCTTGATTATCTTAACGTATCTATCGTATTCGTCTTCGGGCAAAGATAAAGGATCGTTGTTTACACGAGTGAGAGCCTCCAAAGCTTGGGAGGCAGCAACAAAATGCAGATCTATCGGCATGTCCCACCGGTAGGTCATCAGTGACACAATCATATCTTTGGCTGAACGTAAACCAGTGTCAGCGCTTAGCCAGGCGTTAAGGTACTCGCCAACAGAGCTCTCAAAAAAGGAGTACTTAAAGGGAATGACGGTAAAATCTTGTGTTTTTGGCGGCAACCCCCTTAGGAAAGGCCCGTGACAAAATGCGAGACTTTCACATTCTGAGAACCTCAGTTTTAAATCCTTGATCTCCGCCATGAATCCTAGACAGAACGATAAGAATCTTGCTATGTCATTGATTATGTCAACAGCCTCCTGAAAACTCAGATGATGCTTCAACGATACTGATAGAACGCAATCGTGATTCATTGAAGATCCCGCACAAGTTAATCCTTCTGTTGTGGTGTGATGGCTGATTTCGATTCTATTTGCATCATCGTCGAGAATCACGCGGTTATACGACTTTTCATTCTCAAGATCGTATGTAATTGCGCGCACCTTGCCCGTTTCAGGATCTAATTGCATGCCGACGGGGCTGCTTGCAAACCATTCCCTTAGCCCAGTTGCTCTTAGCTGAATCTCTGATACTTTGCTTTCCGGGTTAAACTCACTTCTACTAACTAGAAGAAACGTCCCTCCGATTTTTTGGTTGTCACCGCCCGGTATATGGGTGGTTGTTCCCAATGAATAGGCGTCCTTAAGGGCCAAGTAGTATCCATCTTGCGAGAATCCGAATAGGTAATCAGTCTCTGTGGGTTTTGCTTCCCTCCCGACAACCAACACACCAGGATCGCCAAGCAGCCTGCCAAAAGGAAGGTCTAATAATAAAGAATTATCAACAAGATTTGCAGAGCCCTGAATCGAATTCTGGTCGTTAATGGCCTCATCCCATGTAAAGCCCCAGTTTGCGGCAGCGTAATGAGTATCATCCATATGGTTTTATTCCTCAACAGCGTCGGCTTCGCTAGTTTTCATGATCTTCTCCACCATGATTTCACGGCCACTCTCTAACGGCAGCTTTGCGAGTTCCTCTTCCAGTCGCATGCCATGAGCTTTCCTAAAGTCGAAGTGAGCGTTAACTGCGTTTGTAGCTGTCCTCTTTTGGGCGCCCGCTTGCTTGTAAGCATCCTTCCAGGCTGCATACTCGTCATCGCCTAGGTTCTGATAGGCGTACTCGAGCTGCTTTTCGGCCCACTCCTGCACGCCAGTTTCCATATCGACCTGCATCGGCATCAGGTAAGCGATTCCGTCGATGAGCACGGGGCGGAGCATGTCGTTGGTCTCCATGTCCATCAGACATTGGATCGTCGCATCAACGTCATCGCCGTAGAAGTCGTCGAGAGTCTTGGGGTTTATCCGGAGTGCCTTTGCGATCGCCTCACGATGAGCGGGTTTGGGGATCCTGTTGCCCAGCTCGTAGCTCCTGATGGCCGATTCGCTCAGGCCGGTTTTCTCAGCAAGCTCAGCCTGCGTCATCCCGAGCCTTTTCCTATGCTTGTAGATTTTGCTGGTTATGCTCACTGGTCGCTCCTCGATTGAAACCGCATAGCACGACAAGCGCAATTGTAGATAAACCTCACGTATTTGTAAAGGTTAGCATTGACAGCACAATTACGTGAGGTTATTATCACCGGGAGGAAGAGCACAAATGCGTGAGCTTTCTGAAACATCAAACCGAGAGGAAGGACATGAGATGGCCAGTGAAGAGAAAGGCAGCATGATCGGCGTAGAGGAGGTTTGCGAGCGGCTGAAGGTTTCGCGATCGTACGCCTACCGTGTCATACGCAGGCTCAATAACGACTTGAAAGAGCAAGGGATTCTTACCATTCCCGGGAAGGTGAACAGCGCATACCTTGAGGAACGCTACTTTGCCACGGAAACGCCTGAAGCAAGGAAGGGTCAAGCCGATACACAAGATGGAGGCGGGAACGATGGCGGTCTACAAGGATGCTAAGCGTGGAACGTGGTACTCGCAGGTTTCATACGTTGACAACCATGGCGAACGGCAGCGGACGACGAAACGAGGATTTGCGACACGCAAGGCGGCAGTGGAATGGGAGAAGAACTACCTAGCCCTGCACACAAACGCTCCCTCGATGACGCTCAATGCCTTCTACAAGCAATACGAGGAGGACAAAATGCCTCGTGTGAAGCTCAACACGTGGCTCACGAAGAAGCACGTCATCGAGACAAAGATCCTGCCCGAGCTCGGAGAGATAAAGCTGAGTGAGATAACAGCAGCCGACATACTCAGATGGGAGAACGGGCTGCTGTCCTACCGCGACCGCACCGGCGCCGGTTACTCGCAGACTTATCTGCGCACCATATGCACGGAGCTCTCGAGCATGCTCAACCACGCGTGCAGGTTCTACGGGCTGAGGTCGAACCCTATGGCAACAGCGGGCAAAATCGGCTCCACCCAGCATGACGAGATGAAGATATGGACGCCCGAGCAATACGAGCGGTTCGCCGAGGTCATGCGCGACAAGCCGATGAGCTACCACGCGTTCGAGCTCCTCTACTGGTGCGGCTTGCGGCTCGGCGAACTCCTGGCCCTCACCAAGGCCGATTTCGACCTTGACAACGATTTGCTGAGCTTCACGAAGTCGTACCAGCGCCTCAACAGGAAGGACGTCATCACCACGCCCAAGACGGCGAAGTCGGTGCGAAAGATCGTGATGCCGAAGTTCCTTACCGAGGAGATGCGCGAGTTCTTCAGGCTCGCGAAGTACCTCAACCCCCGCGACAGGATCTTCCAGATGAGCAAGTCGTACATGCACCACGAGATGGACCGGGGCTGCAAGGAAGCAGGACTCGACAGGATCCGCATCCATGATCTGAGGCACAGCCACGTGTCGCTGCTCATCGAGCTCGAGTACAGCATCCCCGCCATCGCGGAGCGCATGGGCCACGAGAGCACGGACATCACCTTCCAGTACGCCCACCTGTTCCCCAACAAGCAGAGCAGCATGGCAAAAGACCTCGACACGTACAGGGGGAAATGAGCGATGTCCAAGAGGAACAACGACCGCAGCGGGCGCTTCCGCAACCGCTCCATCGGCCTGAGGGCCTCCGATGAGAAGGCGGCGCTCATAGCGCACATGGCCCAGATTTCGGGGATGTGCAAACAGGACTACATCCTCAGCAGGGCGCTCGAGCGGACCGTGGTGGTCGAGCCCAGCGTGAAGGTGGAAAAGGCCCTCAGGAAGCGCCTAGAGGCCCTCTGCGACGAGCTTTCGAGAATCGAGGACGCAGGGCAGATGACCCTGGAGCTTCAGGAGGAGCTTGCGACCGTTTTGAGCGTCTGCCGCAGGCTCGGAGAGGAGAAGCCGCTCGTGCGCGACGATGACCCGCTGCTGAACTACAAGCGGATAGGCGCCCGCAACCGAAATATCTCTCGCACCAAAGAAGAATAGGAGGATTCTGATGATAGAAAAACTCGACGCGCGCGGCGCACAATGGCTAATAGAGCACGACTTCGGTGAGACCGAATGGATAGTAGAGGGACTTTTGCCGCTCGGCCTCTCGATGATTGTATCCCCGCCGAAGTTCGGCAAATCGTTCCTGATGCTAAACCTGGGGCTCCACGTCGTTGCAGGCGAGCCGTTCTGGGACCTTCCCACAACCAGGAGCCCGGTCCTGTACCTCGCCCTCGAGGACACGTTCAAACGCGTAGGCAACCGCCTCGAGCTAATCACCGAGCAAACTGACGACGATTTCGAGATTGCCGTCCGCTCCTCCAACATCGGAGGAGGCCTGATCGACCAGCTCGAAAGCTACATGACCGAACATCCTGATACGAAGCTCGTGATGCTGGACACGCTGCAGATAGTGCGCAACGGCATCTACGACAACGCCTATTCAGCGGATTACTCAGATCTGCGCGTTCTCAAAGAGTTCGCTGACAACCATTCCATCGCCCTCATGGTCGTCCACCATACGCGAAAGGCTCGTGATCCCGATGACGTGTTCGCAAACATCAGCGGCACCAACGGACTCATGGGCGCCTGCGACACCGTATTCGTGCTTGACAAGGACAAGAGGAGCGACAAGTACGCGACCCTATCCGTGACCGGGCGCGATGTCGAATTCCAAGAGCTCAGGCTGCTTTTCAGGGACGGCGAGTGGGAGTTCATAGAGTCCTTGAGCAGCGACGATTTCGAGGAAACAGAAGTGCCCGCGTGCATTCAAGCAGTAGCGGGATTCATGGTCCTTCGGCAGGAAGATTGGACGGGGACAGCCAGCGAGCTAATCGGGTTGCTTGACTGCGGGACCATCAGAAGCAGCGTCCTGGGCAGGCACCTTGGCAGCTATCGGAACTACCTACTGGAACGCGGCATCAGATGCACGAGGGAGCGGACGTGATCCGCGCGAATCATTCATTTGGAAACAATAGAGGATGACGCAAATGACGTAATTGACGGACATTTGGAGATACCCGAACAACCATCACATGACGTGTGAGGGGTATGTCCGAGAACCCGTCATTTTCGTCATCCCGTCATAGACAGAAGAGCGCCGGTACAGCGCACGGCAGATTAGCAAGTAGCCTGCTCAGTACAGCAAGCGTACAGAGCAGAATCTGGCCGATTCGGAGCGGCGGGGCATGTGCGGAAAAGTCCGCCCTCCCGCATTCGCCGCTTTGTCAATTGCCGGCTTGAGCTCCGCAATGCCCAAGCCGGGTTTGCGGCTCATGCGGGGGAACGCCCCGCGCCCCTTAGCTGAAAGGAATACGATGACCGAACAACTTTTCAGGCTTGACATACGAATCTCCCAGCAGGACAAGACCCTCCTGAAACGGCGATGCGAGGAGTTCGGCATGACGCAGACCGACTACATGCGCATGCTGATAAACCTTCCTTTGCGCATGGTCGATGAGGGCATGGAAGAAGAATCGGACCTGTTCGTAATTGACCGTTGGGGAGCTGTCAGGATCGCGCTTCAGATTCGCAGGCTCGGGTACCATTACAACCAGGGCATCCACGCACTCAACGCTATTGCCTATTATCTGAAGCGTGACAAAGCCGACAGCATGGATGCGCTTGATGCGTTAAAACACGCAGCAGGGAAGCTGGACGCAGTGGATGAAGGGGTTCGCGGGATTTGCGAACAGCTTAATTCGCTCACAGGGAAGCGCTTCGGCTACGAGCTTTTCGAACCGAACAAGTACTCAGGCAGTAATAATGTGAACGAGCAAGTTTAGAACAGCGATGGAATCTCTACTACTCCGTAAGTAACTTCACCATACAATGCGCGCTCGATAGCCGACTTGTATACGTTAGTTTCCGGAAGCGCGATGTTCGAGAACGCCTCTTGGACTTTATGCACGGCAGTACAATACTCTTCCCTGAATGCAAGTGGTCGCATCACGCCGTCGACGGCGTCAACTTCATGATTAAAGTCGTAACTGAAAAAATGCACGGTGCCAGGTTGACCAGCAGGGAATTCGGGTAGATTGTTTCTGCCGCCCAAGCGATCAGTAACTCTTTCGAATACCGGTTGCGGACAGACGAAATAAAGACCAGTACGACATAACGACTCTCGCTGCAGCACCTGTCCTTTGTAAATGATTTGCGGAAGAATACGCTTGGATACGTTTTCCCAGTTTAAACCGACTGTGCTTTTGACCATCGTTCTGTTTCGTAGCAGCGCATCGCGGCTATCGTGATAATTGCCAGTGGTATCGATTGTCTGAACTTCAATGGCGCTAATCTCTGCTAGCATACCCTCGCCGTCTAATCGCGCGAGCATCCAATCTACCGAATAGGACCCTTGACCGTTTCGTTGTGGAAGTTGAAGCTCGCCACCCCATCCGTGTCCAAATACAGCTACAGCTCCGTTCTCTTCTATCGCCTTTTCTACGGCTACGCGTCCCGCATATAGATTCAACTCGCATTGAAATGCGCGCGCTGAAATTATTTTCAGTAACTTGTAATCGTCTGCATAAAGCCTAATTGGGCAACAAATGACATCTGGCTTTCCAGGCGTCGCTTGTCTCACTGCGCACGCTCCCGAGGCGTCCCTGTCTCGTCCAAGGCGTTTTGTGCATTCGGTTCCAAGAACGGGGCATACTTTTCTAAGAGCATATTGCTTTGCAGTTTCCGACTGATCTTCTGCTCGATAGCCGAAAAAGTCGGCGATATATCCAGACATCTAATCTCCTAGCAGCCTATTTTTTATCGACCTGCCAACAGCTTCGGCAAGTAGTGGCGGGACAGCATTTCCCGCTTGAGCAAACTGTTGAGCCATGCTGCCGGTAAAAACAAAACTATCTGGAAATGACTGAATTCTTGCAGCTTCACGAACGGTAAATGACCTATCTTGCTCGAAATGGAAGAAAGATCCCCAATGAGGGTCGCATTTCGTCAATATAGTCGACGCAAGTCCATCAGGGTCTGGCCTGCCATAGCGCTTCGTATGGTCACCGCGTTTAGCCCGCTGCATACCTTTTGGAAGCATATCGAAAGGTATGTCAAGCCAGTTACCACCAGGCTTAATGTATTTGAGACGTTCCATATTAATGCTAGAAAGTCGAGGTGCTTCATGATTGAAAACACCTGCCGAGCCTATGCGCATCCGTCTTTGATAATCGCAAAAAGGCTCGCATCTGTAATCTTTTATTGAAGCACCTCGCTCACCATTATCCAATGGAGGCAGGTCGCCTATCGCTTCCCTAACAGTGACGAATTTAGCTTCTGTTTCGGAAGTTGGTTCTTGGACAATGTTCAGCCCATTGAAATAAGTTCTGAAGTTTGCTCTTATTGGCGCATGACACAAGGGTTCTGGAAAAACATCGCTTGGCAGCTCTTTGCCACGGGACCCGATGACGATGGTACGCCAACGCATTTGAGGAACTCCGTAATACGCGGCACCGAGAATGCGAACATCGGCTCCATACCCGAGTTCGGCCAAAGAATCCAAAATTGCCTGAAGCGTTGCTCCATGCTCAAAAGAAACCAGTCCTGGTACGTTTTCGATTAGTACAGCCCTAGGTGCAAACTCCTCGACAAAGCGGAGAAACTCTTTGAACAGATGGTTTCTGGCATCCTTCGACGATCTAATGGGGGCATTGATCGAGAATCCCTGACACGGAGGCCCACCAGCCAACAAGTCAAGCTCTTCTCTATCCATATTGATAGAAGAACGGACTTCGGCGGCATCTATATCGCGAATATCGGTTGTTGAGACGAGGGCTGATGGATGGTTGTTCTTATAAGTGGTTGCGTATACCGGTTCAAACTCATTTGCAAAGAGAGAGACGAAGCCCGCTTGGGCCAGACCTTCCGATAATCCTCCCGCACCAGCGAAGAGATCAATCATTTTTAGCGTGTTGGTCATTCAGGTCCATTCATAAGCTGTAAACAATCCTAGACTTGCATTTTAAGCCAACGAATCGGGTATGGTCATCTTGCAAGGCCACTGGATTTGAATTGTCTGTTAAAGCATCATCGTGTAAAAGGCGGATTAAGCAAGGAAACAGCGTATGACGTCGTTTGACGATGCAAATTCGCAAACTGCATCCCGGATCGATTACGACACAGCCAAATCTATGATTGCTTTCGTCAAAATAAAGACAGGAACTTTCCCGCACATTATGGTGAGCAAGTCGTCATTCTCGCACTTGAGAGACCCCTGAAAGTAAAAGAAACCCAGTGGTTTGGCGGTGCAAAATCGATGATTTCAACGCGCCAAAACCACTGGGAAACATGTTAAATGACCAGATAGAACCTCACTATAATGTGCGGAATTTATTCCCACTCAACCGTCGCGATAGGCTTGGGGCTCAGCTCGTAGCACACGCGGCAGATACCCGGCACCTCGGCCAGGATGCGCGCGCACATCTTCTTGAGCAGCGCCCAGTCGAGCTCGGGCACCTCGGCGGTCATGACGTCGATCGTGTCGACGCAGCGGATGATGCAGGGCCACTCGTAGGCACGCACGCCGTCGCGCACGCCGGTGGCGCGATAGTCGGGCACCACGCAGAAGTACTGCCACGGACGCTCGATGGTGCCCGCCGCAGCAGCCGCGTCGATCTCCTCGCGCACGATGGCGTCGGCCTCGCGCAGCGCCTCCAAGCGGTCGCGGGTGATGGCGCCGGTGCAGCGCACACCCAGGCCGGGACCGGGGAACGGCTGACGATACACCATGCCGGCGGGCAGCCCCAGCTGCTCGCCCACCACGCGCACCTCATCCTTGAAGAGCAGCTTGACCGGCTCGACGAGCTCCCAATCGAGCTCTGCGGGCAGACCGCCCACGTTGTGGTGGGCCTTGACGCCGGCCTCGGACTCGAGGATGTCGGGGTAGATGGTACCCTGCCCCAGGAAGCCGATGCCCTCGAGCTTGGCGGCCTCCTCGTCGAACACCTTGATGAACTCCTCGCCGATGATGTGGCGCTTGGTCTCGGGATCGGCCACACCGGCCAGCTTGCCGAGGAAGCGATCGGTGGCGTCCACATAGATCAGATCGGCGCCCATCTGGTTGCGGAACACCTCGATGACCTGCTCGGACTCGCCCTTGCGCATGAGGCCGTGGTTCACGTGCACGCACACGAGCTGTTTGCCGAGGGCCTTGATGAGCAGCGCCGCGACCACGGACGAGTCGACGCCGCCGGACAGCGCAAGAAGCACCTTGCCCTCCCCCACCTGCTCGCGCGTGTAGGCGACGGCCTCGTCGATGAAGGCCTGTGCAAGCTCGGGGGTGGTGATGCGAACCATATCGTCGGGACGATGGTTGGAAGTGAAATCCATGGTGTCTCCTCGCATTCTCGCTTGAACAACTAGATGAGTATAGCGCTTGCAGGCAGGCTCGCGCGCAGCACTCTTCGTGCATTTCGCGCCGCCCCGCGCAGACGTGGAGCGCTTCGCCGCACACGCGGAAGCTAGCTGTCCTGCAGGGCATAGATGCCCAGGTTGCCGGCACGCAAGGCTCCGATAGCCTGCACGAGCGCCGTGGCTCCGCTCATGGTGGTGGCCATGTCGATGCCCCGGTTCACGGCCTCGCTGCGCATCTTGGCGCCGTCACCGCGCGAGCTGTGCCCCTTCGGCGTGTTGATGATGAACGCCACCTCGCCCGCCGCCATGAGATCCAAGATGTTGGGGCTGCCCGCGCTGATGGGCTGCACCACCTCGCACGAAATGCCCACGGCACGCAGCACCTTGGCGGTCCCCCGGGTTGCGAGGATCCCGTATCCCAGGTTCGCCAGCGCCAAGGCGATGGGCGCGATGGAGCGCTTGTCGCGGTCGCATACCGAGATGAACACGTTTCCCTCCATGGGCACCTCGTAGTCGATGGCCTGGCGCGTCTTGGCATACGCCGCAGGCAGCGTGGCATCGACGCCCATGACCTCGCCCGTCGATTTCATCTCGGGCCCCAGATGCACGTCCGCGCCGGGGAAGCGGCTCCAGGGCATCACGGCCTCCTTCACCGTGTAGTGGCCGGTGGGCGCAAGCTCCTCGGGAAGGTCCAGATCTGCCAGCTTCTCCCCCGCCATGATGCGCGCGGCATGGGCGGCCAGCGGCACGCCGGTCGCCTTCGACGAGAAGGGCACGGTGCGGCTCGCGCGTGGATTGAGCTCGATGACGAAGATCTGCTCGTCGCGCACGGCGAGCTGCACGTTCAAGAGCCCTTGGATACCCACCTCGGCGGCAAGCTTGCGCGTGATGTCGCACACGCGCGCCACCAGCACATCCGAGAGCGAGAAGGGAGGATAGCAGCATGCGGAGTCGCCCGAGTGGATGCCGCATTCCTCGATATGCTCGAGCACGGCACCCACATAGCAGCTCTCGCCATCGGCGAGCGCGTCAACGTCGAGCTCCACGGCATCTTCGAGGAAGGCGTCAAGATAGACGGGATGATCGGGCGAGACGAGTGCCGCCTCGGCCATGTAGGTCGCCAGGTCGTCGTCGTTGTAGACGATGGACATGCCGCGACCGCCCAGCACGTAGCTCGGACGCACGATGAGCGGATAGCCCACGCGGCGCGCCACCTGCTTGGCCTCATCGACCGTCGCCGCCGTGGAGCTGGGCGGATACGCGATCTCCAGGCGATCGAGCAGTGCCGCGAAGCGGTCGCGGTCCTCGGCGAGGTCGATGGCCTCGGGCTGCGTTCCCATGATGGGGACGCCCGCCGCCTTGAGGCGTTTGGCGAGGTTGATGGGCGTCTGTCCGCCCAGCGTCACGATCACGCCCGCCGGCTGCTCGATCTCGATGATGTTCATGACATCCTCGAAGGTGAGCGGCTCGAAGTACAGGCGGTCGCTCGTGTCGTAGTCGGTTGAGACGGTCTCGGGGTTGCAGTTCACCATCACGGTCTCGAAGCCCTTGGCGGCAAGCGCGTAGGCCGCATGGCAGCAGCAGTAATCGAACTCGATGCCCTGGCCGATGCGGTTGGGCCCGGCGGAGAGGATGACCACGCGCGGCTTATCGGCCTCATGCCACTCCGTCGCCCCGCCGCGCTCGTAGGCAAGGTAATGGTAGCCCCCGCGGCTCGGCGCGACGCCGGCGCAGGTATCGACGGTCTTCACGAGCGGACGTACGCCGAGCACGCTGCGGACGGCGCGGACCACGTCCTCGGTCGCCCCTGTGAGGTGCGCGAGCTGCACGTCGGAGAACCCCAGCTGCTTTGCCGCAAGCATGTGCTCGGCATCGAGCCCCGCCATGCCGAGGTCGGCGATGACGCGTTCCGCGACCACGATATCCGCGATGCGGTTGAGGAACCACCTGTCGATGCGCGTTGCCTCGTTCACGCGCTCGACGCCCCAGCCGCGCCGCAGCGCCTCGGCCACATAGAGGATGCGATCGGGCGTGGGAGCGGCCACGAGCTCATCGAAGCGTTTCTCGTCGAAGCTCTCCGCACCGTCTGCGCCCAGCCCGGCATAGCCCTGCTCGAGCGAACGCATGGCCTTCTGCATGGCCTCCTCGAAGCTCGCGCCGATGGCCATGACCTCGCCCACAGCCTTCATGCGCGTGGTGAGCGTGGCGTCGGCGCCTTTGAACTTCTCGAACGCGAATCGCGGAACCTTGACCACTACGTAGTCGATGGTGGGATCGGTGTTCATCGTGCGACCCGCAACCAGGTCGTTCTCCAGCTCATCGAGGGTGTAGCCCACGGCGAGCAAGGCGGATATCTTGGCGATGGGGAATCCCGTGGCCTTGGAGGCAAGGGCGGAGGAGCGCGATACGCGCGGGTTCATCTCGATGACGATCACGCGTCCATCCTCGGGGTTCACGGCGAACTGCACGTTGGAGCCGCCCGCCGCCACGCCCACGCGGTCCATGATCTTGAGCGAGACCGCGCGCAGATTGGCAACCTCGGCGTCGGTCAGGCTCATCGCGGGCGCCACGGTGATGGAGTCGCCCGTATGCACGCCCATGGGGTCGAGGTTCTCGATCGAGCAGATGCAGATGCCGTTGCCCGCGCTGTCGCGCATGACCTCGTATTCGATCTCCTTCCAGCCCTCCACGCTCTGCTCCACGAGCACCTCGCCGTTGGCCGAGAGCGCAAGGCCCTCGGCTGCGATGCGCAGCAGGTCGTCGCGGGTGTAGGCCATGCCGCCGCCCGCGCCGCCCAGCGTGAACGCGGGGCGCAGCACCACAGGATAGCCCAGATCGTCGGCGATCGCCTCGCACTCCTCGATGCTGTGGGCAACGCCGGAGCGCGCCACCTCGAGGCCGATATCGCGCATGGCCTCGGCAAAGAGCTCGCGGTCCTCGCCGCATTCGATGGAGGCGATGTTGCAGCCGATGACCTCCACGCCGTACTTCTCGAGCACGCCCGCCTTCTCGAGCGCCACCGCGCAGTTGAGGCCGTTCTGACCGCCCATGTTGGGCAGCAGCGCATCGGGCCGTTCGCGCTCGATCACGCGGGCCACGCTCTCCGCGGTGATGGGTTCGATGTAGGTGCGGTCGGCGGTATCGGGGTCGGTCATGATGGTGGCGGGGTTGGAGTTCACGAGCACCACTTCGAAACCCGCGCCGCGCAGCGCCTTGCAGGCCTGGGTGCCGGAGTAGTCGAACTCGCATGCCTGGCCGATGACGATGGGGCCCGAGCCGATGATGAGGATCTTCCTGATATCGGTGCGCTTAGGCATGGGCCTCGCCCCCCTTCTCGGCCTGCAGGCGTGCGAGCAGGGCATCTCGGTCGAGCGTCGTGGTGGACAGGATCGCACGGCAGCCCAGATTCCCGCGCAGGCGCGCCGCAAGCGCACGCACGTCGATGTCCTCGATGCCCACGATGCCCTGCTCGGCCAGGTAGTCGGGCAGCGTTTTCTCGCACTGCCAGTTGGAGGGGGTGTAGATCATGTCGTGCACGACCACGCCCGCCGCGCAGGGCCGCTCGGGCGCCTCGGCATTGACGCCGAAGTTGCCCACCTGCGGGTAGGTGAAGGCCACGAGCGCGCCGGCGTGCTCGGATGCGCCGAGCGCGCGCTGATAGCCGAAGATGTCCGTGTCGAGGACGAGGGGGCCTATGGCCTCGCCGGACGCTCCGCATGAACGTCCGCGCAAGGCCGTGCCGTCTTCGAGCACGAGCAGGGCTTCGGGGTGGGACGATCGGTCGAGCAACAGGTTCATGGAAACGCCTCGCTTTCTGCCCGAGAGCACGCATGCCTGGTAAAAAAGCATCCAGCCCGTGCGGGCGGATGCTCCGATGCGGCATGCTGCGTATATGCTTGGGCGCCTTGTCGGTATCCCGTACCGCTCTTAAAGGTCGTATCCACGATAGCGCACGCACCCCGGCTTTCTGGCCCACCGTAACGAATGCGATACAAAAACGGCGTGCCCGGCACCGTCGACCTGCGCCTCCGCCCGCCATCCCGCACGGGCGCGCAGGCCGTCGAAAACCAGAGAAACCCGCTATGTTACGAAACGCTTAACAGCCGCCCCCGCGCTACCGCGCACCGCCATACTCTTCTCATACCCTATCCGTTTGGAAGGAACGCCATGATCGAGAGCACCCACATGCTTGCAAACGCTGCGCTCGTGCGCTGCGTCGGTCGATGGCACCTCGGCAAGGCCTAACTCGGATTATTCGGAGCTTGTGCCGGTGCGCGCAGGATGAGCTTCCGGGTATCCGGGGGCTTTTTTCTTGCCGTGGGGCTCAATCTCTCTCTTTCTACAGCCGCACAGCTTTCATTTTGTGAGCGCGCAGACGCATGCCCGCACGTCATCCCATGAAAGGAACGACCATGACCGAGAAGAACCCGTACCGCATCTACCTGTCTGAGGGCCAGATCCCCACCGCGTACTACAACCTGCGCGCCGATATGCCCGTCAAGCCGGGCCGCATGCTGCTGCCCAACGGCGTTCCCGCCGAGGTCGCGCATATCTCCCCGGTCTTCGCCGAAGAGCTGTGCCGCCAGGAGCTCGATGACGAGACGCGCTACGTCCCCATCCCCGAGGGCGTCCGCGAGATGTACAAGGTGTACCGCCCCTCCCCGCTCTGCCGCGCCTACAACCTCGAGAAGGCGCTCGGCACGCCCGCGAAGATCTACTATAAGTTCGAGGGCAACAACACGAGCGGCTCGCACAAGCTCAACTCCGCGCTCGCGCAGGCATACTATGCCGCCGAGCAGGGCCTCTCCACCATCACCACCGAGACGGGCGCCGGCCAGTGGGGAACCGCCCTCTCCGAGGCGGCCGCGCACTACGGCCTGGACTGCGACGTCTTCATGGTGCGCGCCAGCTACGAGCAGAAACCGTTCCGCCGCTCCGTGATGGAGACCTTCGGCGCGCAGGTCACGCCCTCCCCCTCCGACCAGACCCAGGTCGGCCGCAAGATGCTCGAGAACCCCGCCAACTTCACCGGCTCGCTCGGCACCGCCATCTCCGAGGCGGTCGAGCGCGCGCTCCACGTGCCCGAGAACCGAGGCCGCTACCAGCTGGGCAGCGTCCTCAACCAGGTGCTGCTCCACCAGTCGATCATCGGGCTGGAGTGCGAGGCGGCCTTCGAGCAGCTCGGCGAGTACCCCGACGTGGTGGTGGGCTGCGCGGGCGGCGGCTCCAACCTCGGCGGCCTCATCGCCCCGTTCATGCGCGACAAGCTCACGGGCGTCAAGCCGAACACGCGCTTCGTCGCCGTCGAGCCCGCGAGCTGCCCCTCGCTCACGCGCGGCCGCTTTGCCTACGACTATCCCGACACCGGCAAGACCGCGCCGCTCTGCAAGATGTACACCCTGGGCAACGGCTTCATCCCCAGCCCCGACCATGCGGGCGGCCTGCGCTTCCACGGCATGGCCCCCATCATCTCCCAGCTGCGCCACGACGGATACCTCGAGGCCATCGCCGTCAAGCAGACCGATGTCTTCGCCGCCGCCGAGAAGTTCGCCAAACTCGAGACCATCCTGCCCGCACCCGAGAGCGCCCATGCCATCCTCGGCGCCATCCTCGAGGCCGAGCGCTGCGCCGAGACCGGCGAGGAGAAGGTCATCCTCTTCGGCCTTACGGGCACCGGGTACTTCGATATGACCGCCTACGAGGCGTACAACGAGGGCGTCATGACCGACCATGTGCCCACCGACGAGGAGCTCGAGGCGGGATTCGCCACCATTCCCGCCGTTCCCGGCATCCAGGCGGAGGGCAGCCTGCCCCTCTAACACGTTCACGAACATTCACGACCATGACGAAGATGGGCGCGGCGGCGGGTTCCTACGCCGCCGCGCATCCTGTTGCCCGCATTTTTGTTGTGCGGTACTGTCAACGGTACGGTATTATGGGTTCTTTCGTTATGTCGTCGTAAGCAAAAGAGAGGAGGCCCGGAATGGATCTGCTATACCAGGCCGAATCCGTTTTGCATGCCGTGGTTCAATGCGGCATCCTGCTCGTGGAGTACGTCGGCGTCTTCGTGCTGCTGGTCGCTGCGGTCAAGAGCACCATCGGATATCTCAGGAAAGATCCGCACGTACGTCTCACGCTGGCCGAGGGCATCGCGCTCTCGTTGGGATTCAAGCTCGGCGGAGAGGTGCTGCGCACCGTGATCGTGCGGGACTGGGACGAGCTGATAGTGCTCGGCGCGATCATCGTGCTGCGCGGGGCGCTGGCCTTCCTGATCCACTGGGAGATCAAGAACGGCGAGAACCGCATCGCAATCAGCAAGCGCGCCCAAGAGCTGGAAGACTAGTACGGAGGGAACTGCAGGAACCGCACTATGAAATTGCTTTCCGAAATCAGGGTCTGCGTCGGCGTCACCAACTGCACCGCCGGCATCGCCCGCACCTACCAGGCAGCCGATGCCATCAAGAAGGCCTGCACGAAACGCGGCATCAAGGTCAAGGTCGAGACCCAGGGGGCCGTCGGCGTGGAAAACGAGCTTGCGTCCAGCGAGATCGAGATGGCCGACCTCATCGTGTTCGCCAACGACGTGGAGATCAAGGATGCCGAGCGCTTCGCAGGCAAGGACGACCTCGTGTTCTCCTGCAGCCCGAGCGACGTCATCGCCAAACCCGCTCTGATCTTCAGCACGTGCGCCGCCGGATGACGGTGAGCGCAAAACGTCGACCGTTCGCGTATTCTCGTCACCGTAAGCCGTTTTATCGTAGAATGGTTATCAGTGATCGTTTTAGGGGTGGGGTCTCATGATCGAAGAGCATAAGAGGATATACAAGCTGTCGCTTGCCATAGTGCTCGCCGCTGCTGCGGTTTTCTCCCCGTTCGACCGTACGATCACCTTCAGCCTTCTGTTGGGCATCGCGCTCTACTACGTGTATCTTATCGTCCTCAACAGGTCGGTGACGATGCAGCTCGATGCGCTGCTCCAAAACCGCAGACCCCCGTTCCCCGGGTTTTTCCTCCGCATGGTCGTCCTGGCCCTGCCGCTGTTCATCGCCGTTAAATTCCAGGAGCAGTTCAACATCCTCGCAGCGTTTGCGCCGCTCTTCATCAACCACATCATGACCTTTATCCTGTATGCCCGGGAGGAGCCTGCGGCATGACGCTGACGATTCAAAAAGAAGTGCCCTCGATTCTCATCATCACGGCTCTGCTGTGCATGCTCTGCGTGTATGCCGGCAACAAGATCAAGAAGGCCGATCCGTATGAGAAGCCCACCGGCATCGTCTTCGCCGGCCTGTGGTTCGTCGAATGGGCCGACGGCCTGGTGGCATCCACCGTTCGCCCGTCCTACGTCGAACGGTTCGGCCCCTATATCGGCTCGCTGACGATGTATCTGCTCTGCGCGAACCTCTCGGGCCTCTTCGGCTTCAACGCGCCCACCATGAACCTGAGCGTCACGCTGACGCTGGCGCTGATCACCTGGGTGCTCATCCAGGCCGCAGCGTTCAAGACCAACGGCGTGCTGGGCTATTTCAAGGCCCTGTTCGAGCCCCTCCCCTTCCTGGCGATCGGCAACATCGCCGGCAAGTTCTCGCCGCTCATCTCGCTCTCCATGCGTCTGTTCGGCAACATCCTCTCAGGATCCATCCTCATGACGCTCATCTATGCGGCAACCAACGCGCTCTCCGAGGCCATCCTCGGGTGGGTCGGATTCGACTTCAACGTGTTCGGCGTGGTCATCGCACCGGTCTTCCATGCGTACTTCGATGTATTTGCTGGATTTATCCAGATGTACATATTCATTTCTCTAACCATGGCGTTTGTAGCCAACGAGTTGGGCGACGAGTAGGAGGAAACATGGATATTGGTAGGGGCCTGGTTGCCATCGCGGCGGCGATCGCCGTCTTCACCGGATTCTCGACCGGATTCGGCGAGGGCATGGTAGGTTCGAAGGCCGTCGAGTCGGTGGGTAAGAACCCCGAGGCAATCGACAAGATCCGCACGATGATGATTCTCGGCGACGGCATCTCCGAGACCTGCGCCATTTACGGCCTGCTCATCGCGCTCATTTTGATCTTCCTGTTCGCATAAGGCGGAGGCGCGGCGTGGATATCGAAGTTGCCGAGCAACTCTTTCCGAACATCCTGACGATCGTCACCCAGCTCTGCGCGACGGGCATCCTGCTGTACTTCGCCAAGAAGTACCTCTGGAAGCCGGGGCGCGAGATGGTTGCCAAACGCCAGGAATTCATGCAGAGCAAGATCACCGATGCCGAGCGGCTCAAGGTCGAGGCCGAGGAGCACAAGGCAACGGCCGCAGCCGAGCTTAAGAGCACGCAGGCACGCGCCAAGAGCATGATCGAGAACGCCAAGAGCGAGGCCACCGACGCGAAGGAGCGCATCCTCGAGGAGGCCAACCGCCAGGCGGAGGCCACCATGGAGAAGGCGAACCTCAACATCGAGAAGCAGAAGGCGGAGATGCGCAAGGATCTCCAGCGCGAGATCGTCGATGTCGCCTTGGCGGCCAGCACCATGCTGATGGGCAAGGAAGACCTCGACGAGCAGGATCAGCGTGCGATCGAATCATTCGTGAAGGAGATTCAGGATGAATCAGATCGCTGAGCGATACGCGCAGGCGTTCTTCTCGCTTGCCCACGATGAGGGTAAGGTTGCCCAGCTCAAAGGCGAGGCAGCTGCCCTGAGAACGGCATGCAGCCGCGAGTTCGTGCGCCTGCTCGGCAATCATGCGATCACCAAGGATGAAAAGAAGGCCGTCTTTCGCGAGAGCCTGCCGGGTGCCGACAAGCACCTGATGAACTTCCTCTATCTGCTGGTCGACAGCGGGCGGGGCAGCCATCTTCCCGAGATCCTCGATGGATTCATCTCATACTGCAACGACGAGCTGAACATCCAGGAGGTCATGGTGTACTCTGCCCGGCCTCTCTCAGACGAGGAATCGGGCAAGCTGAAGGATGCCATCGGCGCCAAGCTCGGCAAAGAGGTCGAGATCACCAACCGGATCGACGAGAGCCTGCTCGCGGGAACGCGCATCTTCATAAACGATCGTGTCTACGATTCGTCGCTGAAGGCGCGTGTCAGGTCTTTGAAGGAAGAGTTACTGAAGGAAAGCTGGTGACGGAGTGGACCTCAAACCACATGAAATCAGCGCTTTGATCAAGGAACGTATCAAGCACTACGAAGACAAGATCGAAGCAGACGATATCGGGCGTGTCATCACCGTGGGCGACGGCATCGCGCTTGCACAGGGTCTCGACAAGGCCATGGCCTCCGAGCTGGTCGAGTTCGAGGACGGCACCATCGGCATGATCCTCAATCTCGAGGAGGAGTCGGCGGGCATCGTCATCCTGGGCAGCGACCGCAATATCAAAGAGGGCCAATCCGTCAAGCGCACCAAGCAGATCGCCGAGGTGAAGGTGGGCGATGCCATGCTCGGCCGCGTGGTCAACGCGCTGGGCGAGCCCATCGACGGCATGGGCCCCATCGAGAGCAGCGCCTACCGCCCCATCGAGCGCGTCGCGCCCGGCGTCATGACCCGCAAGAGCGTCCATCAGCCTCTGATGACGGGCCTCAAGGTCATCGACTCGATGATCCCCATCGGAAAGGGCCAGCGCGAGCTCATCATCGGCGACCGCCAAACCGGCAAGACGGCCATCGCCATCGATACCATCATCAACCAGAAGGACAAGGACGTCCGCTGCATCTACGTGGCCATCGGCCAGAAGGCGTCCACCGTCGCGCAGCTGGTCGAGCGGCTCAGGCAGAGCGGCGCCATGGAATACACCACGGTCGTCGTGGCAACGGCCTCCGAGTCGGCGCCCATGCTCTACATCGCGCCCTATGCGGGCTGCGCCATCGGCGAGGAGTGGATGGAGCAGGGCAAGCACGTCCTGATCGTCTACGATGATCTCTCCAAGCACGCCGTGGCCTACCGCGCCATGTCGCTTTTGCTGAGAAGGCCGCCGGGACGCGAGGCGTTCCCGGGCGACGTGTTCTACCTGCATTCGCGCCTGCTGGAGCGCGCCTGCAAGCTCAACGACGAGCTCGGCGGCGGATCCATCACCGCCCTGCCCATCATCGAGACGCAGGCGGGCGACATCTCGGCATACATCCCCACCAACGTCATCTCCATCACCGACGGCCAGCTGTTCCTGCAGACGGAGCTGTTCAACGCGGGCATCCGCCCGGCGGTCGATTCGGGCCTGTCGGTGTCGCGCGTGGGTTCCGCCGCGCAGACCAAGGCCATGAAGGCCGTCGCCAGATCGCTCAAGCTCGAGCTCGCGCAGTATGCCGAGCTTCTGAGCTTCACGCAGTTCGGCAGCGATCTCGATCCCATCACCCAGAAGACCATCGACCATGGCGCGCGCCTGCAGGCCATCCTGGTGCAGCCCCAGTACTCCCCGCTCACCATGCCGCAGCAGGTCGTCTCGCTCTATGCGGTGGAGAACGGCTATCTCGATCAGATCGCCGCCGAGGACGTCTCCGCATTCGAGCAGGTGCTTCATCGCACCATGCAGTCCGGCCATGCCGGTTTGCTCGACGCCATCGAGGAGCGGGGCGAGCTCGACGACGCCATGACCGAGGAGCTCAAGGCGGGTATCGAAGAGGCTATGCACGACTATCTGCTGATCAACGGAGCGCAGTAGCATGTCAGGAAACCGGCAGGCCATACAATCGCGCATCCGCTCGGTGGCGTCGACCAAGAAGATCACCCGCGCCATGCAGATGATCGCCAACGCCAAGCTGGTGAAGCAGCGCAAGTTCATGGAGCGCAACCGCTTCTACTCCAGCGAGCTGCAGAAGCTCGTGAACGAGATCCTGCAGTCGGAGCAGCCGCTGCGCTCGATCTTTCTCAAAGAGCACGCGAGCACTGCCGCCTACACCATCTTCTTCTGCTCCGATCTGGGCCTGTGCGGCGGCTACAACGCCAACGTCATCAAGTTCGCCGTGCAGAACCTGGCCAAGGAGGATCCCATCCTGATCGTGGGCGCCCATTCCTACGGCCATATGGTCCGGGAGGGCTTCAACGTTGTCAACAGCAGGCCCATCTCCGTGGACACCATGGATGAGACCACGCTGACCGAGGCCATCGACGGCGCGATCGACCTGTTCCTGAAAGATGAAGTCGGCTCGATCCAGATCTGCTATACGCGCTTCGTCAACACCATCACCTTCGAGCCCACGCTCAACGTGCTGCTCCCCTACACGAAGCGGCCGAACGGATTGACGGACAACTCGAACAGGATCCTCGACGTTATCTTCGACCCCAGCATCGACGAGGTGCTCGATCAGCTCATCACCCAGATGGTCCACAACGTTGCCTATGCCAACTCGCTCGAGGCCAAGGCCGCCGAGCAGGGAGCGCGGCGCCTGGCCATGGAGACGGCAACCGACAACGCCGATGAGCTCGAGGAGAAGCTCGTACTTCAGTTCAACCAAGCACGTCAGGCTGCGATCACGCAGGAACTGACCGAGATAATCGGCACTGCTAATGCGCTGTAAAGAGGAATGATGATGAGCAACGAAGGCAAGATCATACAGGTCATCGGTCCGGTCGTCGATATTCGCTTCGAAGACTGCGATCTGCCCAACCTCAACAATGCCATCGAGGTTTACAAAGAGGATGGCAGCAACATCATCGTGGAAGTTGCCCAGCACACCGGCGACGACACGGTGCGCTGCATCTCGATGGCCTCCACGGACGGCCTGGTGCGCAACAGCCGCTGCGTCGACACCGGCGGCCCCATCACCGTGCCCGTGGGCAAAGACATCCTCGGCAGGATGTTCAACGTCCTGGGCGAGCCGATCGACGGCCTCGACCCCGTGAACGGCTCCGTCGAGCGCAGGCCCATCCACCGCAGCGCCCCCACGTTCGCCGACCAGTCAACCGCCTCCGAGATCCTCGAGACGGGCATCAAGGTCATCGACCTGCTCTGCCCGTACGCGCGCGGCGGCAAGATCGGCCTGTTCGGAGGCGCCGGCGTGGGCAAGACCGTCCTCATGCAGGAGCTCATCCACAACATCGCCATCGAGCATGGCGGCCAGTCGGTCATCGCCGGCGTGGGCGAGCGCACCCGCGAGGGCAACGACATGTACCACGAGATGAAGGACTCCGGCGTTCTCGAGAAGACCGTCCTGGTCTACGGCCAGATGAACGAGCCGCCGGGAGCGAGAATGCGCGTGGGCCTCTCCGGCCTCACCATGGCGGAGTATTTCCGCGATCACGACCATCAGGACGTGCTGCTGTTCATCGACAACATCTTCCGCTTCACGCAGGCGGGATCCGAGGTATCGGCGCTCTTGGGCCGCATGCCCTCGGCCGTTGGCTACCAGCCCACCCTCGCCACCGAGATGGGCCAGCTGCAGGAGCGCATCACGTCCACCGCAGACGGATCGATCACCTCGGTCCAGGCCATTTACGTGCCCGCCGACGACCTCACCGACCCTGCTCCCGCCACCACCTTCTCCCACCTGGATGCACGCACGGTGCTCGATCGTTCCATCGCCTCGCTGGGCATCTACCCCGCCGTCGATCCGCTCGACTCGTCGTCGCGCGTGCTCGACCCGCTCATCGTGGGCATGGAGCACTACCAGGTTGCCCACGGCGTGCAGGAGCTGCTGCAGCGCTACAAGGAGCTGCAGGACATCATCGCCATCCTGGGCATGGAGGAGCTGTCCGACGAAGACAAGCAGGTGGTGGCCCGCGCACGCAGGGCACGCAACTTCCTCTCGCAGCCGTTCAACGTTGCCGAGCAGTTCAGCGGCATCGCCGGCAAGTACGTTCCGCTCAAGGAGACGGTGCGAAGCTTCAAAGCCCTGCTCAGCGGTGCATACGACGACTATCCCGAGCAGGCCTTCATGTTCGCAGGCACCATCGAGGACGTCGAGGAAAAAGCCAAGGAGCTTGGCTATGCAGTTTGATGTCACGATCAACACGCCGCGCGGCCTCTATAAGCAGACGAAGGCCTCCATCGTGAACGTCGTCTCGAGCGACGGTCAGCGGGGCATCCTGCCCAACCACGTGCCCATCGTCGTGTCGCTCGCCGTGTCGAAGATGACCATGGAAGAAGAGGAGCGGGAGACCTACGCCATCAGCGGCGGAATCCTCTTCTTCCGCAACAATCAGTGCACCATCCTCACGCCGGCGATCGAGAACGTGCGCGACATCGACGTCGAGCGCGCCCGGCTGGCCAAGGAGCGCGCCGAGGAGCGTCTCAAGTTCCACGACGAACACATCGATATGGTTCGGGCGCAGGTTGCCCTGCAGCGGGCGATCAACCGCATCAACGTGAAGCAGGGTTCCCGCTAGGATCTGCCCCGCTCGGCTCTGCGCGAGCGCTTACTCGAGCTCGACAGCCTCATACAGCGTCTCGTCGCCCTCAAAGCGCACGAGGTACCCTCCCCCATCGCGCGCGGCCGCCTGGCAGGTCGCGCCCGTGTCCTCAACGACAGCATCCTTCCACACGAGTTCATCGGAGTCGACCTCGGCCGGTGCCGCTTCCCGAACGGCAAGGCGGCGACCGTCCGTGAGCACGACCGTTGCGGTGCCGGAGGCATGGGGCGCATCCGGGTCGTGTGCGTGCGCGTCCTCCGCCTCGAACGCAGCTCCGTCGACGGCTTCTGCGGACATCTCGCTGGCAGCGCCGTCCGGAACGTTGCTCGCGTGAAGCGACGGCATGAGCCGTCCTCCCACGAACACCCCTATGAGCAGGACGGCGGCGATCGAGGGCGCGATCCACGCATGCCTGCGGCGGGGCTTTGAGGGAAACGGCGCCACCGCGCCTGCGGGCTTGTCCGCGTCGCGGGCGGCCTCTGCGGCACGGAGGTTGGCGAGGATGCGCTCCTCAGCATCAGGTGAGAGCTCCGCGTGCTCATATGCGCCGCGAATCCGTTCGTCAAGCTGCTCATCCGTCATGTCGCGTCACCTCCCAGCTCCTTTCTCAACAGCTCCCGTGCATCCGCCAGCCGGTTCCGAACGGTGGAGGGCGGCGACCCCACTATGCGGGCGATCTCGTCGGTCTTCCGCCCCTCGTAGTAGAACAGGACGAGCACGTCCTGATACTTCTCGGGCAGACGGCAGATGGCCTGCATGACCTCGCTCGGCTCGTCCGAAAAGGCTTCGTCTTCCACGCTCGGCTCGGGCACGGTTTCGTCGAGCGCGACCACACGGCGGTATGCGGCGCTCTTGAGCACGTCGAGGCAGCGGTTCTTGGCGGTCACGATGAGCCAGGCCTTCTCATGCTCCTCGTCCTCGAAGCTGCGCGGATGCTCCACCAGCTTCATGAACGTTGCCTGAACCGCGTCCTCGGCTGCCGCAGACGACCCCAGATAGGAGTAGCACAGGCGGTATACCGTCTGGACGTGACGGCGGTAGATCGCCTCGATGCCGCGTTCCCTATGAGTCACCTGCCCTCCTTATCGATAACACGAACATGTGCGCTTGTTTGTCGCCGTTATATTATCGTACATGCCCGTCGCCCGTGAAGCTCCGGCATTCGCCATTCGCGGGGTATCCCCCTCGGGGACAACCTGCCCGCCTTTGAGGTACGATTATTACTTATCGCACGCAGGGCAAGCGGAGGGAATGCGCGTGGACGAGGTTTTCCAACAGGAGCAGGCACATCTTTGCAAGGTCTATGCACAGCTCGAGCAGATCCGCGACGCTCTCACCGCAGACCTCGAGTCCGATCACGAAGGCGCCGCCCAAGACCTTATCGCCATGAGCGAAGAGGTGCGCCTCAATTTCAACAGCGCCGACGAGACCATGGAGACGCTCGCCGCCATCGAAACCCTGAACAGCGTCATCGATGCCTACAACCAGTACCATGACATCAAGGTCGATGAGCTCAGGCGCACCCTCCTGCTGCTCCGTCAACCGTACTTCGCCAAGGTCACGCTCAAGATGCGTCCCGGCAGACCCCCGCGCGACGTCTACATCGGCGCTGCGGGCATGACCGACGAGCGCTCCATCCCCTTCATCGTCGACTGGCGCAGCCCCGTGGCGGAAACCTACTATAACCAGCAGATGGGCGAGACGAGCTACCTCGTCGACGGCAAGCCGCGCACCGTCGAGCTGCTGCTGCGCCGTCAGTTCGACATCGTACGCGATCGTCTCAACATGTACTTCGACACGACCGTCGCCATCGAGGACTCGCTGCTGCTCGCGGCGCTCAAGGCCAACCATTCCGAGAAGCTCCGAGCCATCACCGCCACCATCCAGCGCGAGCAGAACATCGCGGTGCGCCACGACGATGTGCCCGTGCTGCTTGTGAGCGGCATCGCGGGGTCGGGAAAGACGAGCGTCATGCTGCAGCGCATCGCCTTCCTCTTCTATCAGATGCGCGCCACGCTCGACCCCACGCAGGTGTTCCTCTTCACGCCCAATCAGATGTTCGTGCACTACATCGACACCGTGCTGCCCACGCTGGGCGAATCGAACCCGCAGACGGTCACCTGGGACAGCTTCGTCGCATCGCTGGGCCTCGCGGATCGCAACTCCGGCACGCTCGGAGATGCCTCTGAGCTTCGGCGGATCGAGCGGGCCGTGGCGTCCATGGAGCTTGAGGCGGACGATGTGCGCGAGATCAAGGTCGATGGGGTGAGGCTGCTCTCCGCAACGCAGATTAAAAACGCGCTCGACAAGTTCAGCCGCATTCCCGCCGGCCCGCGCCTTATCGCGCTTGTCGAGGATGAGTTGCACGAAAAGCTCGAGCGCCGCTTCGACCAGTTGGCCAAGGACAGCGAGATCCAAGAGGATATGCTCGGCCTCGACGTGGACGACCAGCTGAGCTATTTCGATTCCACCATCGCCCCCTACGACGAGGAGGAGACGCGCGCGCTTTCCCGCATCTACGCGGCAAAGCGCTTCGCTGCGGCCCATGATGCCATCGATAGCGCGGCGTGGCTGCGCATCGACCGCATCGGCATGCGTCTGCTGGGCAGGAGCGACCTCACCGCTGCGGAGTGGCTCTACACCAAGCTGCTTGTGGCGGGCGGCCAGGCCAAGCATGTGCGCTACGTCATGATCGATGAGGTGCAGGACTATTCCGAGGTGCAGCTCATGGTGCTCGCGCGGTACTTCTCCACAGCGCATTTTCTGCTGCTGGGCGATGAGAACCAGGCCATCTACGAGCATGCTGCCGGATTCGATGCCATCCGCGCGATCTTCTCGTCCGTGCACGGGGAGGTTGCGGAGTGCGCGCTCACCACGAGCTATCGCTCGAGTCCCGAGATCACCGAGCTCTTTGCGAGTCTGCTCGATGAGGACGTTGCCAGGAACCTCGCCTCGGTGCAGCGCGAGGGCACGGCGCCGCAGCGCATCGTGTGCGCGAATCGGGATGAATACCTTGGAGAGCTGTGCCGCTTGGTGGGCGAGGCGCACGGTGCGGGCGGCCTCACCGCCATCGTCGCCCAGCGGAAGGAGACGGTGCGCTGGCTCAAGAGACAGCTTGGCGAGGCCGTGCGTTCGCTCGAGCGCGACGATGCCCTCCCCGCGTCCGGCGTGGTGCTGCTCACGCTTGCGCTTGCCAAGGGCCTCGAGTTCGACCATGTGATCATCGCTGATGCCGACGAGCGCGACTACCCCGATACGCCGCTTTCCAAGCGCCGCCTCTACACCGCCATCTCGCGTGCCGTGCATAAGGTGACTCTGCTGGCGCAGGGCGGTCTCACGCCGCTTCTGAGGTAACGCGCGGCTGTGGCGAGAAACCCGTCGCCTTTGCCGCGCACGGCGTGGGACCGTGAGTCCTGGGACACCACGTCCCTCCGAGCCGCACCCCCCCAGAGCCACGCTCGAAGCTCTCACACCATGGCCCCCCGAGCCGCATCCGAAGCTCTCAAACTACGCATTAGTTTTCTCTCAGAAAAAATGCCGACATAAAAGCCCAGTTGGCATTTGATCAAAAGCTCTGAAAAGAGAACTAATGCGTAGTTTTGTCAAGAGACCGGAGCGTGTTTTTTGGGAAACATGCGTACCAAACGGAACGGACTTGAGGATCCGCAACGAAAAAAGCAGGCCACCGTTGCGCGGCGGCCTGCTGATGGTGCAGCGCCATATCGAGCTTCTCGGCACGCGGACGATCAGCCCGTTGCAGTTGGCGCCCCCTCTCCTAGCGCACCATCGATTCGACAAACCAGATGTTCTTGCTGTACTGGCCGATATGGTCTTCCATCATGGCAACGACCTCGAAGGCATCTTGGTCGTCGGCAGCCTTGCGCAGTGCGGTTGCCTGAGTCTTGAGGTGCTTCATATCGGCAAGCAGGATCGCGAGAGCATCGGGAATGGCGATCTCAGTGGAAGCGAGCTCCTCGATATCCGCCAAAGCCAGGTAATCCTTCAGCGAAGCGGCCGGCAGTTCCCCGTTCATACGGATAAGCTCTGCAACCTCGTCAAGGGAATCGGCGTAGCCGTCATAAATGCCCTCCAGGTACTCGTGGACGGCCTTGAACTGCAGCCCCACGACGTTCCAATGCAGGTTGTGCATCTTGATGTAGGAGACGCCGAGATTGGCGAGGTAGTTGTTCAGCTGGGTGGTGAGTTCCTTGGTCATGATGTTCTCCTTTTCTTTGAAAACCTGTCGGTTCCTTCTTGCTGACATCACTATAGCGGAACCGAAAGTCTTTATCAATAACGATTCTCATTATTATTAGAAAAATTTCTCATGCAGGTTGCATGGGTCGCGCAATTGGAGCAAATCAGGACGTGCAGCGCCCCGGTTCGTGGATGCCATCCGTGAGCCTGCGGGTCTTGGAGTTCTTTGGGGCAAGACCCCCGGTAACGCGCCCTTTTCCAAACGCAGAACCGGGACATGAGCGCGCGGCAGCTGATCCGCTTCCGGGAGCTGGCCTTCGGGTGGGCAACGGACCCTGCGGCGGTGGAAAGCCTGGCGCGGGCATAGCGCTCCTCGTCGCGAGCGCGCTCGTGTCGAAGGCGCGGTACAAGAGCAGCGTCCAGAACTTGCGCTCGGGCTGAACGCATCCGCCCCGATGCGGGCGCGTAAGGCATGAACGCTCCCCTCAAGCACGCGGCCAAGGTTTAGTGCAGCTACTGCATCCATCATGAGAACCGCCTTGTTGTTCCGCACCGCTTCAGGGGCGAGCCGATAGATATGATGCTGATGCACGTCACGTCGATCGGCAGCAGGATGCTGTCATCCATCTCGCGCGGCCTCGTCGAGCCCTCGCGTACGCAAAATGTCTCCAATGTTGCACGGTTCCGGCTGCGGGGCGGGTATCGCCCTCGCAGATTGCATAAACCCGGCGTATATGCCGTGCTGTTTGCATAGAAATAGGCACATGGACGGCTCGAGGCAAAAACCGTGCAGCATTGGAGACATTTTGCGTACACGCCAGGTCCGCGCCCGAGAAAAGAAAGCAGGCCAGCTGCTGCTGACCTGCTGTAACGTTTGGTCGCGGGGGCCGGATTTGAACCGACGACCTCCGGGTTATGAGCCCGACGAGCTACCAGACTGCTCTACCCCGCACTATGGATGCGCGAATGCGCGGATACCTATTTTAGCACCCTCAAAACGGTTGTCAAACGAGAAAAATCCATCCGCCTAGACATCGGCCTTCCAAAGACCGTGCAGATTGCAGTACTCATAGGCGGCAAGCGGCTTCTCGCCCTCAACGAGCTTGAAGTTCGCCACCGGCTCCTCGCCGGGATTCAGCCGCTTCTGCTGCATGCCGCCCGTGGTCTCGAGAACGACCCACTGGATAAAATGCTCGTCGAGCATCGGGTGGTGCACCGACCCAACCGCCACGGTTACGCTGTCGCCCTCAACGGTCACTGCGAGAACATGCTTCTCGAGCGCGCCATCGCTGGTGCCCGGAACAAGCTCGACCAGCCCCTCTCCGAGCTGCGCCTCGTCTCCCCTGTCGAGATGGATGACAACCTTACCGCATTCAGAACACGTATAGAACTTCATGATGATCTCCTCTCTTTCGGCAGGCTACGAGATGAGCTCGAGCACACCGTTGATATTCTTTCGACCGAACTCGACGGTCTCCCGCCCGCCCTTATCGACGATCAGGCAGGGCACGCTCATAATGTCGTACTTCTGCTGCAGCGCGGGGAAATGCGCGACATCGAAAACCCGCGCTGTGATGTTGTCATTCAACGACGCGATGCGCTGGCAGGCCTGCACGAGGTCGGGGCACATGGTGCAGGAAAGCCCCACCGCAATCGTCATATCGACCTTCGCGTCAATAGCCTCGATCGCCGCCATGTCGGTCTCATCGACGGCCTGACCCGAACCGGCTGCATTGTACAGCCCCAAAACGAACGGCGTGAACTCATGCCCGGTGGGAACGCCGTGGAAGGCGAGGCCGGTCCAGCTGCCGTCCGCCCGGAAAATCTCAACCTTGGGCAGATCGTCCCCCTGCACCGCATCGACAACCTCGATGGAAAGCTTGTCGGTCAACTTCGCAAGTTCCTCCATATAGCCGCGCAGATCCGCAGAGACGGGCCTAGCGTCCAGCGAAAGCCTCAGGACCAGCGGCCGCTCCATACGCGCGAACACCGCTTCGAGCTGGGATAGCACGTCACTCCCGAAGAACGCCCCGTCCTTCGAACCGGCAGCTGCCTCCTCCTGCTCCCGAGGCGCTGCAACCGTCTTCTCAGGCACCTCCACCTGCGGAATAAGGCCCGTGGCCTCATGCCGCTGCGCGATATAGCGCTCCATCTCGGTTGCGGTGCTTGCCGCCTCGCCCACAGCCGTGGCAACCTGGCGCAGAACCTTGTTGCACACGTCGCCCGCCGCGAACAGGCCCGGTTCAGTGGTCATGTTGTGCTCGTCGATGACGATGAACCCGCGCGGATCCACCTCGGCGATGCCCTGCACCAGCTCGGTGGCGGGAACGTTGCCGGCAAAGACGAAGATGCCGAAGGTATCCCCGTCATCTTGGGGCCGCCATATCATCTGCTCGCCGGTCTTCGTGTCCTCCAGCACCGCAGAGCGCAGGGCCTTATCGCCTTCGACGCGGACGATGCGGGTGTTGTACTTGATCGTGATCTTAGGATGGTTCTTCGCCGGCTCGGACACTGCGGCAGCGCATGAAAAGTCGTCCTTGCGTACGAGAATGGTCACGTGGCTTGCATATTTCGTGAGAAACACCGCCTCCTCGGCTGCAGCGAAGCCTCCGCCGACCACGAGCACCTCCTTGCCCGTGAAGAACTCTCCGTCGCAGGTAGCGCAGTATGCCACGCCATGGCCTTGGAACTCCTCCTCGCCCTCGAAGCCCACGCGGCGCGGCGAGGCACCGGTCGCCAGCAAAACGGCATGGCAGGCGATGTCGCCCTTGTCGGTATGGACGATCTTGACGCCGCTATCCTCACCGTCCATGTCAAGGCCGGTAACTTCGGCGATCTTGAACTCAGCGCCGAAGCCCTCCGCCTGCTGGCGCATGGTGCGGGTGAGCGCCTCGCCCGTGGTAGCGAGCACGCCAGGATAATTGACCACGTCGGAGGTGATGGTTATCTGCCCGCCAATGCGGTCCTTCTCCACGACGAGCGTACGATAGCGCGCCCGCGACAGATAGATCGCAGCGGTCAGGCCGGCCGGACCCCCACCGACGATCACGGCATCGTACAGGTTGCTGGTATCGATCATGAGCGTCTCGCCCCCTCTTTCGTCGGAAACTCCACGCCCCGCGTGCAGAGCGCGGAGGAAGTTGCAACGCGTGCTGCGTTCGCGCGCAGGCGCGCGGCCCGCTCAGCTGAACGCCTTACAGCAAACCGACAAGATCGAGGCTGGGAGCCAAGGTTTCATCGCCCGGCTGCCACTTCGCGGGGCACACCTGGTCGCCATGCGCTGCAACGAACTGGGCCGCCTTCAGCAGGCGCAGCAGCTCGGTTGCGTTGCGGCCGATGCCGCCCGCGTTCACCTGGACAACCTGGATCTTGCCCTCGGGATCGACGATGAACGCGCCGCGCTCGGCCTGGCCGGCATCCTCGATGAGTACATCGAACTGCTTGGCGAGCACGTGCGCAGGGTCGGCGAGCATGTGGTAGGCCACCTTGGCGATGCGCTCCGACTCGTCATGCCACGCCTTGTGGACGAACTCGGTGTCGCAGCTCACGGAGTAGATCTCGCAGTTCGCCTTCTGGAACTCGTCGTAGTTGTCGGCGAGGTCCTCCAGCTCCGTCGGGCACACGAAGGTGAAGTCGGCGGGATAGAAGAAGAACAGGCTCCACTTCCCCAGTACCTCGGCTTTGGAAACCGACTCGATTTCCCCATTGTGGAAGGAGTTGACCGTGAAGTCCTCGATCTCTTTTCCGATGAATGACATACAAGCCTCCAATTCTTCATCACGGCTGATAATAAAAGCTAACAATAATTGTTATTAATAAGCTATACTCCTGTCAAGCAGAAATTCGTGGTATTTTAAAAAGACCGCACCGAGATGTTGGAAATGCAGGTGAGCCGGTTCATGGCACAGAGAAGAAGAACGCATCAACGCGAGCTGGTACGGGAGGCGGTCACCGCCCTCGACATGCACCCTACTGCATCGCAGGTATACGACTACGTGCACGGCATTGACGAGAGGATCAGCCTGGCAACGGTCTATCGCAACCTCAACCTCCTCGCGGAGGAAGGCGATATCCTGGCGATCGAAACGGCGACGGGCCGCCACTACGATTACAGAACCGACGACCACTGGCATCTGGTATGCACGGAGTGCGGCACCATGGTCGATGTGGTCTTACCCTATGACGAGTCCGTCGACGCAGACGTCGGCACGATGACCGGCTTCGATCGAGTGCATCACCACATGGTGTTCGAGGGCATCTGCCCCGACTGCGCCCGCTCGATCGAGCGCTCCGAGTAGCGCAGGAACAGACACAGCCGCGCTCCTGGTATCGCAGCACCTGCTCGGGGCATGCGCGCACGCACTCGAAGATACGCGCGACAAACGCACGCGCCGTAGCGAGCATGTATTATCGTATGCAAAGCCGTACGACATCTTGGAGGTGCAGGATATGGTACGTGGCACAAGCAGGGGGCGCGCGGGGCGTTTTTTCAACCGCGCCGAGGAAGCAGCGGCCCATATCGCCGAGATGGACGCGCGCTTTGCAGGAGAAATCAAACGCTCGCTCGCCGAGCTCAAGGTGTACGACGGCATGCCTCAGACGGAGCATGCGGGCACCGTGCCCACCGTGATCGTCATCGATCAGGATTCCGTAACCGCCGTGCTCGAGCGGGGACGCGGCATCGCCAGCGCCTGCGATCTCGCCCTGCTCGACTTCGCCTCGTTCGTGAATCCCGGAGGCGGATACGAGCGCGGCGGCTGGGCGCAGGAGGAAGCCATCTGCGGCGAGTCCACGCTCTTCAACGTGCTGCGCGAACAGCGCTCCTGGTATGCGGAAAATCGTCGGCGCAACATCAATTGCGAGCTTTATCGCAATCGGGGCCTCGTGGTGCCCAAGGTGCGCTTCGAGCGCGATGGCTACCACAGCTATGCCGACGTGATCGTGGTAGCCGCCCCGTTTGCCTCACGCGCACGCGAAGTCTACAACGTCACGGACGATGCCCTGCTCGCCGCCATGCGCGAGCGCATCCGCTTTGCGATGGGCATCGCCGACGACTTGGGTCACCGGAAGCTCATCCTCGGAGCCTTCGGATGCGGCGCGTTCGGATGGGATGCCAGCGTGGTCGCACCGCTGTTCGGCGAGGAGCTTGCGGGCGGCGCTCACGTGGCCGAGCAGGTGGTCTTCGCCATCCCTCGCGGACGCTTCGAGGATAACCTCTCAAAATTCGAGCATGCTTTCGCACGGTTCCCCGAGGCTAACCCCGAACCCTACGCCAAGCCCGCAGCGCAGCCCCGCGCCAAGGCCAAGACAGATGATGAGGACGAGGACGACTGGAGGCGGTACCTCTAGGCGCTAGACCTCGCCAACCGCCGCTTCCATCTCATCCTCGGCAGGCAGGCCCTTATCCTGGTCCGCCCCGCGCGCTCCCCTCGCATAGATGGGAGCGAGGATGAACACGGCGAACACCAGGCTCTGAACGAGCATGATGGGGATCTGCTGCCAGGCTATGACCTGGTTCTGCAGCACGCCCGCGTCTCCGCCCGAGAACAGGACGGCGAGGTTGTTGTTCAAGAAGTGCATGAGCGCGATCACCCAGATGTTCTGCGTTCTCATGTAGACGAAGCCGAAGAAGATGGCGAGCGACACGCAGGTTATGAGCTGGCCGATGAACATCTGCGGGCCGGTCGTCGTCGTGTAGAACATGAAGTCGATGTTCAGGTGCCAGACACCCCATAAGATGCCGAGGATGACCACCCCTGCCCTGAGCCCGAACCGCTTCTGCAGGACAGGCTGGAAATAATACCTCCACCCGTATTCTTCGCCGAGAAACGCGATGAAGCTCAACGGGAACGCGATGAGGAGGGTTGCCGCGCCTATCCAGACAGGAGGCGCCAGCAGCATGCCATTCAGGTCTGCGACCAGATCCATTCCCGGCGCGACGAAGAGCTGCGTCAAAAAGGCGGACACGTAGATTCTCAAGACGTACAGGAACACGAACAGCAGTGCCAGGAGGATGCTCAGGCGCACGTTCTTCCTGTTCAGGCCTGCATTCTCGCGCTTCTCCCTGCCGCATGCCCAAAAGAGGATATAGGCGACGACGCTGCCGGCCATGAGTACGAACTGGCTGTATGCATCCCAGTTGGAGACCGGCGCATCGGCCACGACCACCTGCGTCTCCGGCAGGAAGACCGACAGGATGCTGATCACCATCATGATCGCCGCCGTCGCCATGAAGACGATGAAGCCGGCCTTCGGGAGCTTCTTCTCCTTGCCCTCATAGAGCAGCATCCCCAGCATGACGCCGCATGCGGGATACGTCATCTGGGCGTTCACAAAGACAGTCAGGTCTTTACCCGCCTGCAGCCCGATGACCATGAAGATGCTCATGAACGCGCTGACGCCATAGGCCACGGCGATAAATACCAGCAGCTTCTTCTTTGCAATGCCTTGCATGGTCGTCCCCTTCGTCAGTAAGAAGTCGCTTAATCATACCGCATAAGTCTCGGGCTTGTGCGGCACGGAACGAGAAATAGCAGGTCACAGGCGCGCGGGTTTTCTCGCCATGACAGATGTGCGGCAAAAAAACCTCTAGGGCCTGTGCCGCTCGCCCCAGAGGCACAGCTGATCGAGCACAGCCATGAGCGACTGGCCCAGCGGAGCGAGGGCATATTCCACCCGAGGGGGAACCTGCGCATATTCCGTGCGCACGATCAACCCGTCGGCCTCGAGCTCCTTCAGATTCGACGAGAGCGTCTTGTCGGTGACCCTGCCCAGATAACGGCGCATCTCGTTGAAGCGGACCGGCTGGTACTCCATCAAACAGTAGAGAATCGCCATCTTGTACTTGCCCTGGATGAGCGACATCGTATAGCTGTAACCCGTGCCCTCGAAGCTGGCTCCCACGATCGTCTTATGACTATTCTCCATCCGAGCTCCCATGCGCTATCGTATAAGACAGTACTGGCATTTTTTCTAGCATCGAAGCATACTCCGATTTAGACGGATTGCAACCGCATCACGACCGAAAGGATGGACGACATGGCAGTCAGAAACCTTGGAAGCGCAGGAGAGCTGTTCCCGCAGTCGGTGTTCATCATCGGAAGCTATGGGGAGGACGGCACGCCCAATGCCATGAACGCCGCATGGGCGGGCGAGTGCAGCGGCAACGAGATCTGCTTCAACATCGGCAAACACAAAACAACCGCCAACATCGTGGCGAGAGGCGCGTTCACCGTTGCGCCCGCCGACGCCGCACACGTGGTGGAAGCCGACTATTTTGGCATCGCAAGCGGAAATAAGGTGGACAAGGCGGCCGCCTCGGGGCTCACGTTCACGAGGTCGGAGTATGTAGACGCCCCCGTCATCGAGGAGTTCCCGTTGACCATGGAGTGCGAGGTCACCGCGATCGATGGCGATGAGCACGGCGCGCGGATCGTGGGTCGCATCGTGAACACACGCGTGGACGAGTCGGTGCTGGACGCCGAGGGCCATGTGGACTTTGATAAGATGCGCCCCCTCGTCTATGACAGCACGCACCGCGTCTATCGCGTGGTGGGGGAGAAGGTCGGCGGTGCCTGGGACGCCGGAAGGGCGCTCATGTAACCCCGCCGCAGGGATGGCGTGTCGTGCGTTAATTCTGCAAAACCTATGATACCGCAGTCGTTGGAGTAGAATTTACCCGTTAACGGGCTAAGATCTCGCGCCAAACGAAGGAGTATCGTGGCACGACGCGACCGGCATAGACGCATGACCTCCGAGGAGCAGGTTCGCCGTTCTGCAGAGCGGCGAACCTATGCATCCGTCGAAGGCACGCGCGCTGCAACGCGCAAGCGCACGGGCTCCAATCGCGCCGCACGGCACATGGGAGCGCCCCAGCGGGCCGCCTCGCGCTCCGAAGGCGCCGCACGCCAGTATTCGCATCAGCGCGCATCCAAAAAACGCTCGGGCATCGGAAAGAAGATCTTGGCCGTCCTGCTCATCCTGCTCGCTGCGGGCGGCGGCGCGTTTGCCTGGTTCTTCTTCGACGTGAACAACCGCCTTTCATCGGGCGTCAATGCCGAGCTGCAGAGCGCGCTCGTCGATTCAGACCTCAACCAGCCGTTCTACATGCTGTTGCTCGGCGTCGACAAAGATAACGACCGCACCGAGGAATGGGGCGCATCCGAGGCCAACTTCCGCGCCGACTCCATCATCCTCGCGCGCATCGATGCGCCCAATCACAGGATCACGCTCGTTTCGATTCCACGCGACACCATGGTCGATTACGGCGATGGCACGAAAGGAAAGATCAACAGCGCCTACTCCGACGGCGGAGCCGCCCACATGGTCGAGGTCGTATCCAAGCTCGCGGGCGTCGACATCAACCACTATGCCGCAATCGACTTCGAGCAGTTCATCCAGATCGTCGATCTCATCGGCGGCATCGAGGTCACGCTGCCCGTTCCCGTCTCAGACATGGAGAATGCCGGCATCGACCTTCCCGCGGGCACCCAAACGCTGCTCGGCGGAGAGGCGCTCGGCCTGGTCCGCAGCCGGCATGCCTACGATGAGTACGGCGGCGGAGACTTCTACCGCTCCGCCAACCAGCGCATGGTCATCGCAGCCATCATCAAGAAGGTGCTCGCACAGCCCGCGACCTCCCTCCCCGGCATCATCATCTCCATGGCCGACAGCGTGGTCACCGACCTCACGGCCGATCAAATCGTGAGTCTGGCCATGTCCATGAGCGATCTCGATACCGACAGCGACATCTATGCAGGTCAGCTGCCTACCATCTCAGAGTACATCGATGACGTCTGGTACGAGCTGGTGGACCAGGAGGCATGGATCAAGATGATGGGCCGCGTGAATGCGGGCCTTCCTCCCTACGAGAACGACGAGGACGATTTCACCGCCGGCATCGCCGGCTCGGTGGGCGCCAACGGAAACTCCGGCGCCGTCGATCTCAGCTCCCTCACCCCTCAATACGATGGCAGCGTTCTCGTGCTCAACGGTTCGGGCGTATCGGGCCTCGCCTTGGAGAAGTGCGACGATCTGCTGACCGCCGGGTACAACGCGACGGCCGATAACGCCGATGATTTCGATCACGCGACCACGCACGTCTACTTCAACGGCGGATCCACGGGCGCCGCACGCGCCCTCGGCGTCATCCAGACGCTCGGTCTCGACGTCGTGCCCGAGAAGAATAACGGCAGCTATTCAGACGAATACCATGTCATCGTGGTGTTGGGATCCGATGCCGCATCCGCCCCGGAGGCCGCGGACGCCGGATAGGCCGGAAACGCTTTCGGACGCAGGCATGGACAGGGCGTCTGCGCAGATCGCCCAGCACATGCGCCGTGCACGTCTCAGTCTATTGTATGGGACAGCATATCGCCCGAATCCGACTCGAATAATCAACTGAGACGGACATGCAAGCGCAAACGGCTCGAAGCGCGATCGGGCTCATAACGTAAAGGCCCATTCTGATCTCGTAGAGATCAGGAGGTGCGAGATGAACTACATGAAGGTTGCGTTCGCAACCCTGCTGATGGCTGCATGCCTGCTCGCAGGATGCGCGATGGAAAACGCTCGGCATCAGGCGGCGCAACGGGATACCGGCAGGTATCCGCCCAGGAGGCGCATGACCTGATGGAATCCGAGGATGCATGCATCATCCTGGACGTCCGAACAGAAGAGGAATTTGCTGAGGGACATATCCCCGGAGCGATCCTGATTCCCCATGACGCCATCGCCGACCAAGCGGAAGCGACCCTTGCCAATAAAGATCAGCTGATCCTCGTCTATTGCCGCAGCGGGAACCGCAGCAGACAGGCAGCCGAGGCGTTGGCTGAACTCGGGTATACGAACGTCGTCGAGTTCGGCGGGATCAACGACTGGCCGTATGAGATCGAGCAGTAGGCCTTAATCCTGCAGGTAGCCGCGCCTCGATGGGCGCGTCGCTACTTCTCCGTATACTCCGTGCGATATCCCGGATTCTCGTCCGGTCGATAGGCGTTGGGGTACTGCTGATCGGTCGACACGTCGAGGGAGATCTTCTTGATGCGGTTGTACAGCTCGTAGGGATCCCTGATGTGCTTGAAGCGATACCCCGCAATGGTGCGTTTATGCTCGCCGCTGCCCGTAGTCACGTCGGGGGTCAGCCGGATCGTTCCCACACCGAGCAGGTGCTCCAAGGGATTGACGTCTACGGACAGGTTGTTGATCTCGCGCAGCTCGAGGCTGCTGATGTCCGTGCCGAAGATGCCCGAGCTGCGATACACGCGCCTGGTGGTCAGCGCATACTCGATCTTGTGCCACAGCAGCGCACGGTAGATCATGGTGCCGAACGTATACCACACCGGCGCCAGATGGACGAGCATGAAGAGGATCTCGACCCTCTCAAGCCTGCCGGAGGTCGCAAACCCCATGCTGCCGACGGCGTTGAAGAGCCCTAAGTCGAAGAACAGCCACACGAGTGCAAACACAATGAGCAGGGGGCTTCCCAGGATATACAGCACGGCTTGGGGCCTGCCGGACCAGAGCACCTGCTCATCTTGATCGATCATCTTATCGAGCATCATCTCAGCGCCTCGCTTTCACATCGGTACCGTATCATTGTAGGGGAGAAAACAAACGGAACCTCAACGCTCAAACAATGCCCACGCCGATCAGGGCTCCGGCAAGCTTGTCATCGTCTATTTCTTCGAGGTAATCCCCGTGCGGAAGTGCATGACGTCGCCATCTTGGACCACGTAGTCCTTGCCCTCCATGCGCAGGCGGCCCGCTGCACGGCAGGGAGCCTCGCCGCCCAAAGACACATAGTCCTCATAGGAGGCGACCTCGGCCTTGATGAACCCGCGCTCGAAGTCCGAGTGGATGACGCCCGCAGCTTGCGGCGCCTTGGCACCTATGGGAATGGTCCACGCCTTGACTTCCATCTCTCCCGCCGTGAAGTAGCTCTGCAGCCCCAGCAGGCGATACGCCGCCTGCGCGAGCGTCTCGAGGCCGCTCTTCTCAAGTCCGAGATCGGCGAGGAACTCCGCCGCCTCGTCGGGTTCGAGGTCGATGAGTTCGCTCTCCACCTTGGCGCTGATGGGAATGACCTCCGCGCCATCGATGGAGGGCAGCTCGTCGGCCAGCGCTCCCTCATCGACGTTGGCCACATAGAGGATGGGCTTCATCGTGAGCAGGAACAGGTCGTGCGCGGCGGCGCGCTCCTCGGGCGTCATGTCGAGCGTCGCGGCTCGGTTGCCCTCGTTGAGCCACGCTTCGAGGCGGCGGGCGATCTCGAGCCTGGGCAGATTGTCCTTGTCCCGCCTGGCTTCCTTCTCCAGCTTGGGGATGGCCTTGGAAAGCGTGTCGAGATCGGCCAGCACGAGCTCGGTCTTTATGGTGTCCATATCGCTCGTCGGGTTGACGGAGCTCTCGTGGCGGATCACGTCGGGATCGGAGAAGAACCGCACGACCTCGCAGATGGCATCGGTCTGGCGGATGTTGGCAAGAAACTGGTTGCCGAGGCCCTCGCCCTCGCTCGCGCCCTTCACCAACCCGGCGATGTCGACGAACTCGACGGTGGCGGGCACGATGCGTCCGGGATGCACGATGTCGGCGAGCGCCTGCAGGCGCGCATCGGGCACATCCACAACGCCCACATTAGGGTCGATGGTGGCGAAGGGGTAGTTCGCGGCAAGACCGCCCTTCTTGGTGAGGGCGGTGAACAGCGTGGACTTCCCCACGTTGGGGAGGCCGACGATGCCGATCGAAAGAGCCATGTGCAATCTCCTTTAGGTGTTCGCGTCGAGCGACTCGAGCAGGTCACCAACCTTGTTGAGCTGTTTCTTTCCCTTGTCGACGAGCTTCTTCGCCTCAGCCTTGGCTTCGGCCTTCTTCTTGGCGATCTCCTCGGCATACGGATCGGGAACCACCAGCTCCCGTGCATCGAGGGGCACCAGGGAGAGGGCGCCTTCGGGGCAGGCGCTCACGCAGAACCCGCAGTTCGTGCAGTAGGGGACCTCAACATGCACGTTGCCGCGCTTATCGACCTCGATGGCATGCGTTGCGCAGGCCGTGGCGCAGTCGCCGCACATGGTGCAGATGGACGAATCGCATACGGGAACCTCGAGACCGGTGATGCAGGCGGCGAGGCTCGGCGTGCGCTGCAGGGCCTCGAGCATGATCTTGCGGCGGGCCGTGAGCATGCGCTGCTTGTTGGCAGACGTGCGCGCGCCCACCGCGTTCTCGAGCGTGGAGGTGAGCGCGTTCACGCGCTTGGCATGATCCTGCATCTTCGCTGCAATGGCCTTGGCACCCGCGAGCGCGGGGTTGACGCCCGTCATGAGGCGTTCGCCGGCATGAAGCGCGCTGCTCACGAACTGGCTCCGCTTGTAGGCGCGCGTGTACTCATGGTCGAGGTCGGCCTCGTCAACCTCGAGCCCCACCGTCGCGTCCGCCCACTCCTCCCCTGCGGCGATCTCATCGGCGAGCATCTCCTCGCCCGTGACGGTGCGGCACTTCTCGCAGATGCCCGTGGGAAGGTAGACGCTGATGTTGTTGTAGTCGGCGAGCAGGGCGAACCACACATCGCGCGGGATGAGGCCTACGCAGGCGAGCACGACCTCATTGCCGTAGGGCAGCCGGCCCAGCGCGCGCGTGCAGGTAATGTAGCAGTGTTTGTAGGCGGAGGCCTTACGCGCCACCATCTCGTAGAGGTTCTTGGGCATGCGGCTGCGCACGAAGAGGGCGTCTGCCGGGCAGACCGCCGAGCAGAGCCCGCACTTGCGGCAGGTCTCGTCGATCTTGATGGTTTTCTCGCCGATGTGGATGGAGTCGGTGGGGCAGATATCCAAGCAACGCGTGCAGATCGAGCTGTCGTGCATCGACATGTGCACGCAGCGCATGGAGTTGACGGTGGGAACCTCCTTGTAGTCGGCGGGATTCCACCGCTTCTTCTTCTCGGGATCCTCCATCAAGCTGTCGGCGATGTCGCCGAGAGGATGTGAGAACGCCTGCCAGTCGCTCTGCAAATCGATGAGTTCATCGAGAAAATCGCGCTCGTCGGATGCTGCCACCGAATCCCCCTTTCAACCCTATAAGTATGGCACAAGCGCAGGCGTGCGGTTTCGAGCACACGACGAGCGCGGCCCTCGGTGTGCCACCCTAAAGCCGGATGAAATATGGCCGGTGCCCTGCGGCACCGGCCATATCGTGTACGTGCGCTTGCGCTGCGGGAACGCGTGCGCGATATCCCGCGAGGGTTCGGCCTTAGTACATGCCGCCGCCCTGGCCGCCAGCTGCGGCCGCACGGGAGATGGCCTCCTCGATGGAGGTGTCCTTGTGCTCGTCGGTAACCGTGGCCTCGGTGATGAGGATGAGGCTGGCGACGGAAGCAGCGTTCTGGAGCGTGGTGCGGGTAACCTTGACGGGGTCGAGGACGCCCATCTCGATCATGCCGCCCCACTCGCCGTTGGCGGAATTGAGGCCGGAGCCGGCGGGCATGCCGTTGATCTTCTCGACCACGACGGAGCCCTCGAAGCCGGCATTGTTGGCGATGGTCTTGACGGGGGCGGCAAGGGCCTTGCGGATGATCTCGACGCCGATCTTCTCGTCGGCATCGGCGCACTCCACGCCGTCGAGCGCCTTGGCGGAAGCGAGGAACGCCACGCCGCCGCCGGCGACGATGCCCTCCTCCACAGCCGCGCGGGTTGCCTGGAGGGCATCCTCGATTCGGTGCTTGACCTCCTTGAGCTCGACCTCGGTGGCAGCGCCCACCTTGATGACGGCGACGCCGCCGGCAAGCTTGGCCATGCGCTCCTGGAGCTTCTCGCGATCGAAGTCGGACGTGGTGGCCTCGATCTCGGCCTTGATCTGGGCGATGCGGTCCTCGATGGCATCCTTGCTGCCTGCGCCGCCCACGATGGTGGTGTTGTCTTTGGTGATCTTGGCCGACTTGCAGCGACCGAGCATCTCGGCGGTGATGTCGGTGAGCTGGACGCCGAGCTCCTTCATGGCAACCTGGCCGCCGGTGACGATGGCGATGTCCTCGAGCATGCGCTTGCGGCGATCGCCGTAGCCGGGAGCCTTGACGGCGCACACCTGCAGCGTGCCGCGCAGACGGTTGAGGATGAGGGTGGCAAGCGCATCGCCGTCGACATCCTCGGCGATGATGAGCAGCGGCGATCCCTGCTTGGATACGGCCTCGAGGATGGGCAGCATGTCCTGGAGGTTGGAGATCTTCTGGTCGGTGAGCAGGATGTAGGGATTCTGCAGCTCAGCCGTCATGGTCTCGTTCTCGGTGGAGAAGTACGGGGAGATGTAGCCCTTGTCGAACTGCATGCCCTCGACGGTGTCGATGTCCAAGCCGAAGGTCTGGGACTCCTCGACGGTGATGACGCCGTCCTTGCCCACGACCTCCATGGCATCCGAGATCTTGGCGCCGATCTCGGGATCGCCGGCGGAGATGGTGCCCACGGACGCGATCTGCTCCTTGGTGGAGATATCCTGGGCCTGGGCCTTCATGTCCTCGACGGCGGCTGCGACGGCCTTCTCGACGCCGCGACGGATGGCGATGGGGTTGGCGCCGGCGGCAACGTTGCGCAGGCCCTCGTTGACGATGACCTGGGCGAGCAGGGTTGCGGTGGTGGTGCCGTCGCCCACGGTGTCGTTGGTCTTGGTGGCGACCTCCTTGACGAGCTGGGCGCCCATGTTCTCGATGGGATCCTTGAGCTCGATCTCCTTGGCCACGGACACGCCGTCGTTGGTGATGGTGGGGGCGCCGAAGGAGCGCTCGAGGGCGACATAGCGGCCCTTGGGGCCGAGCGTGGTGGTCACGGCGTCGGCAAGCGTGTTGACGCCCTTAGCAAGCTTGGCACGTGCGTCGGTGCCGAAGAAAATGTCTTTTGCCATGGTTCTGTCCTCCGTAATTACTGCTCGATGATGGCGTAGATGTCGTCTGCACGGAGGAGCAGGTACTCCTGGCCGTCGATCTTGACCTCGTTGCCGCCGAACTTGCCGTAGTACACCTTGTCGCCGGGCTTGACGTCGAGGGGAACGCGGGAGCCGAGCTTCTCGTTGTACTTGCCCGCGCCGACGGCGATAACCTCGCCCTGCTGCGGCTTCTCCTGCGCGCCGGAAGAGATGTAGAGGCCCGAGGAGGTCTTCTCCTCCTTGGGTGCAGGCTTGACCAAAACGCGATCGCCCAGCGGTTTAAGTGTCATAGCAATTCCTCCTTTTAGCAGGCGATGCCTCGCACATGCGGGCATCGCTCAATCCAACGATAGATATATTACCCACATACAGATTCGAATAACAGAGCAAAAGAAAAAATCTCACAGCAATGCGCTTAGATTTTCAGACTCGACCCCACTGAGGACTGAGGGGAACCGCACGGTGGTTGGAGCACCTGGCGGTAGACGTTACATCGCGTCGAGTTCCGCCAGCCAAAGAGCCGCGACGGCATCGGACGGCATGCGCAGATCACCGCGCGGCGACATGCCCACCGAGCCGACCTTGGGCCCATCGGGCGCGCAGCTGCGTTTGAACTGCTGCGAGAAGAACTTGCGATAGAACACCTTGAGCCATTTCATGATCTCATCCGTGCCGTACGTGCCGCCGAAGGCGACGCACGCGAGACGGTACACCTTGCCCGGCGTGAATCCACGGCGCAGCACCTGGTAGATGAAGAAGTCGTGCAGCTCGTACGGGCCCACCAGATCCTCGGTCTTCTGCGCGATGGTGCCATCCGCCTGAGCGGGCAGCAGCTCGGGACTCACGGGCGTGTCGAGCACGTCGAAGAGCACCGATGCCTCGAGCGCGTCGTCGCAGGTGTCGGCCATGTAGCGCACCAGATGGCGCACGAGCGTCTTGGGGATGGCGGCGTTGACGCCGTACATGCTCATGTGATCGCCGTTATAGGTGGTCCAGCCCAGCGCCAACTCGGAGAGGTCGCCCGTACCCACCACGAATCCGCCCTCCTTGTTGGCGAGATCCATGAGGATCTGCGTGCGCTCGCGCGCCTGGGCGTTCTCGTAGGCGGCATCGTGGACGGACTCGTCGTGATCGATGTCGTAGAAGTGCTGGCGCACCGAGTCGGCGATGGAGATCTCGCGCAGCTCGGCGCCGACGGCGGTGGCGAGCGAGCAGGCGTTGTTGTAGGTGCGGCCCGTGGTGCCGAAGCCGGGCATGGTCACCGCGAGGATGCCGGCGCGATCGAGCCCGAGCACGTCGAAGGCGCGCGCGGTCACGAGCAAGGCGAGCGTGGAGTCGAGACCGCCCGAGAGCCCGATGATCGCACGGGTCGAGCGGGTATGCTGCAGGCGCTTGACAAGGCCGTGCGCCTGGATGGAGATGATCTCCTCGCACCGCGCCTGGCGGTCCGCATCGTCGTCGGGCACGAAGGGGTGCGCGTCGACGGCGCGCGTGAGCGCGGTGTCGGCGATGCCGAGCGAGAAGGATGTCCTGCGGTATCCTCCCAGCTCCGGTGCGGCAGCCGTCTCGAAGACGGTGATGCGGCGGCGCTCGGCGGCGAGGGCATCGACGTCGATCTCGGTCGCCGCGATGCCGTCGCCGAAGGGAGCTGCCTCGGCGAGCAGACGGCCGCACTCGACGACCATGTTGTTGCCGGAGAAGACGCAGTCGGTGGTGGACTCCCCCGCCCCCGCGTTGGCGAAGACGTACGCGCACATGAGCCTGCCGCTCTCGGCGCAGAGGGCGATGCGCTGACGACCGCTCCTGCCCACGACGGCGCAGGCGGCGGACAAGCTCACGATGAGCGTGGCGCCGGCGGCGGCGTGGCGGCGGGCAGGCCCTGCGGCGGCCATGGTATCCTCGCCCACCTCCGCCGCAACCGTCAGGTTCTCAAGCGAATCGCAGCAGAAGAGCTGGCGCGCGCCGAAGGGGATGTCGTCGAACCCGGCGATGCTGATCGAAACCGCGTCGTCCTGCCCGGCGGAGAAATACCGGCCTTCGCCGAGCTCGTTGTAGGCGGGGATGGTCTGCTTGGGCACGACGCCCAGGATCTCGCCGCCGCAGAGGGCGATCGCGCAATCGTAGAGCGCACCGTTCACACGCACGGGCGCGCCCACGAAGATGAGGGCATCGAGCTCAGCCGTGTTCTCGGCCAGATAGGCGAGGCCGTCGTCCACGGCGTTGAGCAGCGCATCCTGGAAGAAGAGATCGCCGCAGGTGTATGCCGTGAGGCAGAGTTCGGGGAGCACCACGACCTTGGCGCCGCGGACATCGACGGCGGAGGAGACGGCCTTGATGCACGACTCCACGTTGTACTCCACGTCGGCAACCTTGACCTCGGGGGTGACGGCGGCGACGGAAACGAACCCATCCCTCATGACGGCCTCCTTCGACGGCGTATCTGACAGCCATTATATAGCGCGCCCACGCCATGCGCGGGCCTGCGATCAGCCGACAACCGACCAGCTGCCGAGCGGTGCGTTGGGGCTGGCGTCCAGCGAGAGGTCGGCGAAGAGCCCTGCGTGGTAGCTGCGTCGCGCCACGAGCGCGATCATGGCCGCATTGTCGCCGCACACCGCGAGGGGCGGCACGGTAACGCGCACGCCGCGCCGGCCGAACGCCTCGAGATAGGCGGCCCGGAGCGCCGGATTCGCCGCCACGCCGCCGCCTACGCAGAAGTCGTCCACGCCGAACTCCTCCACGGCCGCCACGGCCTTGGCAACCTGCACGTCGATCACGGCAGCCTGAAACGACGCCGCAAGATCGGGGAGGTTGATGGGCCTGCCCGCGCGATTCTCGCATTCGATGTAGGTGATGACGGCGGTCTTGAGGCCCGAGAGCGAGAAGCGGTAGTCGTGGCTGTGCATCATGGCGCGCGGGAATGCGATGGCGCGGGCGTTGCCCTGGACGGCGAGCTTGGAGATGGCGGGTCCGCCGGGATAGCCCAGACCGAGCGCCTTGGCGACCTTGTCGAACGCCTCCCCCACCGCATCGTCGATGGTCGTGCCCAAGATCTCGTAGTCGCCCCAGGCGCGCACGTGCACGAGCATGGTGTTGCCGCCCGAGACGAGGCTCGCCACGAAGGGCGGCTCGAGATCGGGCGTTTCGAAGAGGTTGGCGAAGAGATGGCCCTCGAGGTGGTTCACCGCGATGAGCGGCAGGTCGCAGGCGGCGCAGAGGCCCTTGGCGAAGGCGACGCCCACCACGAGCGCGCCCACGAGCCCCGGCCCCGCGGTCACCGCCACGGCGGAGAGATCCGCGGGCACGAGCGTGTCGCAGCCCAGCTCCCTGCCCGCTGCCTCGAGCGCCTCCTCGAACACGCCCACGATGGCCTCGGTGTGCTTGCGCGAGGCGATCTCGGGCACCACGCCGCCGAAGCGCGCATGGAAGTCGATCTGGGTGGCGACGATGCTCGAGAGCACGCGCCCGCCGGCATCGATGACCGCCACGGCCGTCTCGTCGCAGGACGACTCGATGGCGAGGATGAGATCGCCCGCATCGGCGAGGGCCCGCCGCGCTTCCTTCGGGCGCGGCGCGGCTGCGATGGGCCACGGGCGGATGGAGGCTGCGGGCTCGGGCAGCCCGTCATCGCCTGCGGCGAGCAGCGGCAGCTGCGCGGTCATGATGAGGGCATCGCGGCCCGGCCCGTAATAGCCGGTGCGCCGCCCGCGCTCTTCGAATCCGAGTGCGGCATACAGGGCGCGTGCGGCAGGGTTGTCCACATCCACCTCGAGGGAGATGGCGGGAGCGTTGAGCATCTGCGCATCGTAGGCGAGACGTGCGAGCAGACGCGTGGCGATGCCCTCGCGTCGGCGCGTCTCGGCCACGGCCACGTCGCTGACCTCGAAGCCGTCGCCCGCGAGCATGCCGCCCGCAAACCCCACGATGGTGCCGCGATCATGCGCGACCCACCAGCTGCGGCCCGGCAGGACGAGCTCGTCCTCGAACATCTGGCGCGTCCACGCCACGTGCGGCATCGCCGCGAAGGATGCGGCTTCGAGCTGCGCAACCTGCGCGCAATCGTTGATCGACATGGGTCTGAGCTGCAGATGGATGTCTGCAAGCGCGTCTGCGGTACCGGTGATGGCAGCGCTGGCGGGTTCCGCCATGCCCAGGCGCCTGCGTTCGTTCTCCTCGGCATCGGAGAGGCGCGTGTACACCGGCAGCACGAGCGCAGGATCCCCGGTGCCCGCAAGGCCTGCCTCTGCGGCAGCGTGCAGCAGCCCCTCTCCGCTGGGATGCCAGAGGTCCTCGTCGAGAAAACGCGCGAATCCGGCCTCCTCGAACCGCTCCCGATGCTTTGCGAGCCCGTCTCCCGTGAGCACGAGCTCTCCTGCGGCATGCGCTGCCCATGCCTCGATGCAGTCGTGCGTCTTCGAGACCTTCTCGACGCCGAAGGTGCGCGCAGGCCCGCGCTCCCCCAGACGGTAGATGCCGGGATAGACCTCGCCGCGCATGGCGTCGTCAACCACGCCGAGCGCGCCGCGCACGCCTGCCAGCCACGCCGTCCAGGCAACGGCATCGAGCGTGGAGACGCCGAACAGCGGCTTGCCCAAGCCGCAGGCAAGACCCTTCGCCGTTGCGATGCCGATGCGCACGCCCGTGAACGAGCCGGGCCCCCTGCCCACGACCACGGCATCCACGTCCGCCATCGTCATGCCCGCCTCGGCAAGTGCATCGAGCAGACTCTGGGCGAGCTCCACGTTGGACTGGCGGCGGCACAGATGGTCGCGGCTGCAGAGGACCTCGACGCCGGTATCGCCGATGCTGCCCACGGTGGCGCAGAGCATATCGGTTGAGGTGTCGAGCGCGAGCACGGTCGTGGTTCTCTTCAAGGCCATCATCCATTCTGGAACGCTGTTTATGCACAGATAGTGTACGCCGATACGTCATGCACGTTTATCCTGAACTTATCTTGTGCGCGATTTAATTTTGTGCTATACATTTACCATATGAACGTTATCAGGAGAAAGGACTCTCATGAACGTCTACGATTTCACGGTTTCAGCAAAGGACGGAACCCCCGTCAGCCTCAAGGACTACGAGGGCAAGGTTCTGCTCGTCGTCAATACCGCCACCGGCTGCGGCTTCACGCCCCAGTACGAGGACCTCGAGCGCATCTACGCCGCATACCGCGAGCAGGGCTTCGAGGTGCTTGACTTCCCGTGCAACCAGTTCGCCGACCAGGCTCCTGAATCCGATGACGAGATCACGGCCTTCTGCACGCTCAAGTTCGGCACCGAGTTCCCCCAGTTCAAAAAGATCGACGTCAACGGCGAGACGGCGGATCCTCTCTTTGCCGCCATGGCCGCCGAGAAGCCCTTCGAAGGCTTCGGCAAGGGCCTCAAGGCCGCCGCGCTCAACAAGTTCGCCGCCGCGAACAACAAGAAGTACGGCGATGCGTGCCACGTGGGCTGGAACTTCACCAAATTCCTCTTCAATCGCAACGGCGAGCTCGTAGCTCGTTTCGAGCCCACCGACGACATGGCCGAGGTCGAAAAGGCTGTCAAAGAACAGCTGTAAGGATCGTAGGACAACGGGCGCACCCATCCTCATGAGGGTGGGTGCGCTTCTGTAAGCTTAGGGGGCACCATGGCGGATCGAAGCACGCAGATCGTACGCACCAGCATCGTGGGCATCGTGGCGAACGTCGCCCTCGCCGTCTTCAAGGCGGTCGTGGGAGCGCTGTCATCCTCCATCGCCATCGTGCTCGACGCGGTGAACAACCTCTCCGACGCCCTCAGCTCCGTCATCACCATCGTGGGTACCAAGCTCGCGTCAAAAGCCCCCGACCGCGAGCACCCCTTCGGCCATGGCCGCGCCGAATACCTCACCACCATCGTCATCGCCGTCATCGTACTCGGCGCGGGCCTCACCTCGCTCAAGGAGTCCATCGAGCGCATCATCCACCCCGAGCAGTCGAGCTACGAACCCATCATGCTCGTCATCATCGCGGTGGCCGTGGTCGCCAAGGTGCTCGTCGGCCGCTATTTCAAAGCGCGCGGGCGCACGCTCGAGTCCGACACGCTCGTGGCATCGGGAGAAGACGCCACCATGGATGCGCTGGTCTCCGCCGCCACGATCGTTGCCGCGCTGATCAACCAGCTCACCGGACTCGGCCTCGAGGCATGGCTCGGCGTGGGCATCTCCGCCCTCATCATCAAAACGGGCATCGAGATTCTGCAGGAGGCGCTCGACAAGATCATCGGCAAGCGCATCAGCGCAGAGGTGGCCGCAGGCATCAAGAAGACCGTCTGCTCCGTCGAGGGAGTGCGCGGCGCCTACGACCTCGTGCTCACCGACTACGGTCCCGAGCGATCCATGGGCAGCATCCACATCGAGGTGGACGAGAACCTCACTGCGCGCGAGATCGACCGCATGACGCGCCGTATCCAGCATGCGGTGCTCGCCGAAAACCATGTGGCGCTTCATACCGTGGGCGTCTATTCGATCAACACATCGGTGAGCGCTGCGAATGATGCGGCCGCCATCCGCGACACGATCGACCGGATCGCGGCGTCCGAGCCGTTTGTGCTGCAGACCCATGGCCTCTACGTCGATGAGGATGCCAAGACGGCGCTGTTCGACGTCATCGTGAGCTTCGATGCGCCCGATCGCAACGCGGTGGTGGCGCGCGTGGCGCGCGCCCTCGACGAGGCCTTCCCCGCGTACACGTTCTCCCCCGCACTCGACGAGGACATCAGCGATTAGGCCCCGGACGGCCAGCTCGCCCGAGGCTTCGCACACCTAGGCGGACAGGTGCCAGATGTCCTTGTCGTACTGGGCGATCGTACGATCGGACGAGAAGAACCCCGCATGCGCGATATTCGCGAGCGCCTTGCGCGCCCACAGGTCCTCGTCCATCGCATCGGCGAGGGCGCGCTCCTTCGCCGCGCAATAGTCCGCGAAATCGGGGAAGGTCATGAACCAGTCGCTGTGGATGAGCTCGGACTGCAGGCGGCCGAGGCTCTCGGCGTCGCCCACGGCGAGCATCTCGGGCCCGGTGAGGAAGTCGACGGCGCCTTTGATGTCATCATCGCCCTCGTAGTATGCGCGCGAGCTGTAGCTGCCGCTGCGATAGCGCTCGATCACGGTGGTGGAGTCATCGCCGAAGCTGTAGATGTTGTCCGGGCCGACGAGCTCGGCGATCTCGACGTTGGCACCGTCCATGGTACCCAGCGTCACGGCGCCGTTGAGCATGAACTTCATGTTGCCCGTTCCCGACGCCTCCTTCGAGGCGAGGCTGATCTGCTCGGAGATATCCGCTGCGGGGATAAGCCGCTCGGCGGCGGTCACGTTGTAGTTCTCGATCATGACCACCTGCAGATGCTCGCGGGCAACGGAATCCTGGGCGATGACATCCCCCAGGCAGATGATGGCATGGATGATGTCCTTGGCGATGACGTAGGCGGGAGCCGCCTTTGCGCCGAAGATCATGGTCACCTTGCGTTGCGGCAGCTTGCCATCGAGGATGCGCCGGTACTCGCGGATGCCCCAGAGCAGGTTGAGCTGCTGGCGCTTGTACTCGTGCAGCCGCTTTGCCTGCACGTCGAAGATCGAGTCGGGGTCGATGACGGCGCCCTGGTGCATGAGCATCCAGGCGGCGAAGCGCTCCTTGTTGAGCTGCTTGATGCGCATCAGCTCATGGAGGAAGCCCTCATCGTCGGCATGGGACAGGAGCTGCTCCAGCGCATCGGCATCCGCCTTCCAGCCCTCCCCGATCTTGGACGAGATGAGCCTGGCAAGCTGCGGGTTGCACGCCGTCAGCCAGCGGCGGAAGGTGATGCCGTTGGTCTTGTTGTTGAACTTCTCGGGATAGAGCCTGTGGAAGGGCGCGAGCTCGGCCTCCTTGAGGATCTGGGTGTGAAGCTCGGCCACGCCGTTGACGGAGTGGGAGAAGTGGATGTCGATGTTGGCCATGTGGACGTTGCCGTAGCCGTCGATCACGTTCGTGAAGGGGTCGTCACCGCGCTGCGCGGCAACGGCGTCGAGCTCGTGGATGATGGGCACGAGCTGCGGGACCGCACGCTCGAGATACGAGAGGGGCCAGGTCTCGAGCGCCTCCGCAAGAATCGTATGGTTGGTGTAGGCGCAGACGCCCTGGATGATGCCCAGCGCCTCTCCCGTGGGGATGCCGCGCTCTCCGAGCAGCCTCACCAGCTCGGGAATGACCAGCGTGGGGTGGGTGTCGTTGATCTGCACGGCTGCGTAGTCGGCCAGATCGTGCAGGTTGCTGCCACGCTCCATGCACTCGTCGAGCATGAGCTGGGCGGCGTTGCTCACCATGAAATACTCCTGGTACAGACGCAGGATGCGGCCGGCCTCATCGGAGTCGTCGGGATAGAGGAAGAGCGTGAGGTTCTTCTCGACCTGGCTCTTATCGAAGTCGATGCGGCTGTGGATGAGGCGCTCATCTACGGTATCGACATCGAAGAGCCGCAGGCGGGCGCACTTCGATCCGTAGCCCGTGACGTCCAGCTCGTACATGGTCGAGGTCACATCGAAGTCGCCGAAGCTCACCGTGTAGCGGCGCGCGCTCCGGCGCATCCAGCTCTCCTGACCCCAGCTGAGCCAGTAATCGGGCGATTCGTACTGCTTGCGCTCGGAGAAGCTCTGCCTGAAGAGGCCGCAGCGGTACGCGAGCCCCACGCCATCGGCCGGCAACCCGAGCGTGGCGCAGGAGTCCATGAAGCAGGCCGCGAGACGGCCCAGGCCGCCGTTTCCCAACGAGGGCTCGTGCTCGAATTCCTCAAGCTCGGCGAGGTCTTTGCCGGCCTGTGCAAGCTCGTCGCGCAGAGCGTCGTAGAGGCCCAGGTTGATGAGGTTGTTGCTCAGCAGCTTGCCGATGAGGAACTCGGCGGATATGTAGTAGAGCTTCTTCTTGCCCTCGTTGTAGCCCCGCTCGCGCGCGGCGTCGAAGCTCAGGGCGAGCAGTGCGTTGTACAGCTCGAGGTTCGTGCATGCGGAAAGCGGCTTGCTCGCATAGGAGGCGAGGTGATATTCGGCCATGATGCGGTTCTCCCAAGGTTGGCGCGGGTCTGGGGCATCGTGGCGAACGTAGTTCTCACCCGATGCCGGCATATGCACTATACCCGCAGTTGAGAGCATTTTACTTGCACGTATCCGGTATCGTGTTGCACAATACTATCATTCACCTGCACGCTGCGGGCAAGGAGACGGACGCCGTGGATTATAACGAGTACATCCAGTACCGCGAGACCACGCTGCACGAGCAGCCCGGCTTTGCCTACAACACCTACCTCTGCACCATCCCGCTGGACTTCGATCGCGTCGCCCTCCATTGGCACGATCAGATGGAGATCGTCTACGTCAAGCGCGGAAGCGGCACGGTGTCGGTGGGATTCGAGCGGCATCCGGTGCAGGCAGGGTCGATCGTGGTGGTGCTGCCCGGCGAGCTCCATGCCATAGAAGGCGATCCCGGGGTGCGCATGGAGTATGAGAACGTGATCTTCTCGCCCGCCATGCTCGGAGGCGGCGAGGAGGACGAGTGGTTTCGGGAGAACATCCTCGCTCCGCTGCACGCTGGCACGTTGAACCCGCCGCGACCCCTGCCCGAGGGAAGCGCCCTCTATCGGGAGGCGCGGGATGCCCTCGATGCCTCCGACGCCATCTGCGCCGATCGGCAGCCGGGCTACTCGCTGCTCGTGAGGAGCAACCTCATGCTGCTGCTCCACGCCCTCTACATCCACCGGCCCGATGGGCAGCCCACTCGGATTCCCCGCCTGACCGAGCGGCTCAAGGCGGTGCTCGAGGAGGTTCGGCTCCGCTACGGCGAGCCGTTGAGCATTCGTGAGGCGGCGCGTCTTGCCGGGTACAGCGAAGCGCACTTCATGCGCATCTTCAAGCAGGCCACCGGCCAGACCTTCGTGGACTACCTCAACGATTACCGGCTCTCGGCGGCAAGCTACTTCCTGCGGGAAACGGACGATTCCGTGAGCCGCATCGCCCAAAGCTGCGGATTCGACAGCCTCCCGTACTTCATCAGGCGCTTCAAACGGCGCTACGGCGTCACGCCGGGCGCGTACCGCGCAGGGGTTGGAAGTTAGGAGCCGCCTGTTCTTAGATGCCGAGCGCCGCGCCCAGGCGACGTATCATGCGCGGGCCGTGGGGGATGAGGTCGATGGCGCGCGGCGGCTCCTCGCCGGGAGCGGCCTCATCGTCGAGGCGCGTGAGCACCACGTCAAGGCGATCGTCGCCGATCTGATCGATGAACTGCTCGCCCCACTCGATCACGCACACGCCGTCGGCGCCCAGCACGTCGAAGAGGCCCGTGTCCTCCAGCTCGTCGGCACGCTCGAGCCGGTACAGGTCGAAATGGTTGAGTTCGAAATCGCGCCCCGCATACACCATCTGTATGGTGAAGGTGGGGCTCGTCACGTCATCGGCGACGCCGAGCGCGCGCGCGATGCCCTTGGTGAGCTGCGTCTTTCCCGCACCCAGATCGCCCGTGAGCACGATGACGTCGCCCTCCGCAAGGAGCGCGCCCAGGCGCTCCCCCAAGGCGATGGTCTCACCGGTGGAATGCGATACGAACCTCACGGACGCTCCCCCGCAGGATGATCGGCCAGCCACGCGCCGAGCATCCGCATGTCGGCGCGCAGGTCGTCGAGCCAATCGGGATGGTAGATGGTCGCTGCGGGATGGAAGGTGGGCATGACGACGAAGTGGCCCGTCTGATGGAACCGACCGCGCAGCTTGGTGACGCCCTGCTCGGTTTTGAGGATGAACTGCGTGGCGAAATTGCCCAGGCATACGATCACATCGGGCCATATGCTGCGGATCTGTTCGCGCAGATACGGCGCGCACGCCGCGATTTCCTCCGGCTTGGGGTTGCGGTTGCCTGGAGGACGGCACTTCACGACGTTCGCGATGTAGATGTCCTCGCGCGCCAGCCCCGCCTCGGCGAGCAGGCCGTTGAGCTTCTGCCCGGCAGCGCCCACGAAGGGTTCGCCCTGCAGGTCCTCGTTTCGGCCGGGACCCTCGCCCACGAACAGGACGCGCGCGTGCGGGTTTCCCACACCGAAGACCAGGTGGGTGCGGGTCTCGCCGAGCGGGCAGACATGGCAGTCGCCGAGCGCGGCGCGCACCTCGTCGAGCGTGACTTCGCGGGGCTTGGGGTTGGGATGTCCGGGAATGGAGAGAGCGCTCATGGCAGCACCTACACGTAAACCTTCTCGAGGCGCAAGCCGAAATCGCATACGACCTCGTAGTTGATGGTACCCCGCAGGCTGGCGATCTCATCGGCGCTGATGGCGTCATCGCCGTCGGAACCCATGATGGTCACCACGTCGCCCGCCTCTACGCCCGAATTGGGGCGATAAGCGCGGGCGCTGTTGACATCGACGGAGAACATGCACTGATCCATGCAGATGTTGCCCACCTGACGGCAGCGCATGCCCCGCACCAGCACGGGCATGGTGCCCGAGAGGGTTCGCGACAGGCCGTCGGCGTAGCCGATGGGAATCGTCGCGATCTGGATGTTGCGCCGGGGCACGCGGTAGTTCATGCCGTAGCTCACCCCGTCGCCGACCTCGGGCCACACCACGCGCGTGACCTTGGCGCGCACGCTCATGACGGGATCGAGCTCGATGCGCGGGACGGTGGTGTGCGCCGGGTGAAGGCCGTACAAGCCGATGCCCACGCGCACCATATCGTAGTGGCACTCGGGATGAAGCACGGTTCCCGGGGTGTTGTCGCAGTGCACGATGCCCGGATCGAACCCCGCCTCGCGGAGCGCCTCGATGGCCCCGTTGAAGCGTTTGAGCTGCAGCGCGAAGTCCCAATCGGACGCCACGTCGGCCGTCGCGAAGTGCGTGAAGGTGCCCGCGCACTCCAGACCTCGGTGGAAGTCGATGCGGGTACGCAGCTCGACCGCATCCGTCCAGCGGATGCCCGTGCGCGTCATGCCCGTATCGATGGCGAGATGGTACCTGCCGATCTTATCGGCGGCGGCAGATGCCTCGCCGAAGGCCAGAGCGAACCCGTCCGTGAAGATCGACGGCATGAGATCGTATTCCACGAGCACGTCGATGCTCTCAAGCGGCGGTTCGGAAAGGATGAGGACAGGCGCCGTGATGCCGCCTTCGCGCAGCTCGACGCCCTCGTCGACCGTGGATACGGCCAGCTGGTCTGCACCGGATGAAAGCATGGTTTTGGCGCAGGCGATGGCCCCGTGCCCGTAGGCGTCGGCTTTGACGACGGCCATGAGCTTGACGCCGCGTGCAAGAAGCGCCTTGAACGCATGGGTGTTGCGCCTCAACGCAGCCAGATCGATCTCGACCCACGCCCAGCGCGTATGGGGAACCACCGTCTTCGCCATCTTCGCCTTCCCGTCCCTAGACACCGGCCGGCATCGCAGCGCCCGGATAGTAGCAGTGCTCCTCGATGGTGTCTGCCGCCAAGCCGAGGACCTCGATGATATCGCGTGCCATCACGCCGCGCGAGCCGTACCGCTCGGCGGCGATCGATGCCGCGTAGCCGTGGAACTCGCACGCCAGGGCGCACAGCAGGGGCAGGTCGTCCACGCTGCCGCCCTTCTGGGCGATAAGGGATGCGATGATGCCGCCCAGCACGTCGCCCGAACCTGCGGTTGCAAGGGCGGCGGGACCCGGCTTGGGCAGGATGGCCTCGCCCACGCCCACGCAGCCCGTGGCGGATCCCTTGGCGACGATAGCCAGCTCGGAACCGCCGTTCGCCCAGATGATGCGCCGCGCTGCCTCGATCTGCTCCACGAGCGATTCAGGAGCGTTCTCCAGCCCCACGAGCCGTCCGAGCTCGCGCCGATGGGGCGTGAGCACGAGCGGCTGGCTGCGGCGCAAGAGCTCGGGGTACTCGTCGAGCTGTCCCGTGGTGCTGCGGGCGAGGCTGTTCAGGCCGTCCGCATCCACCACGAGCGGAGCGTTCGAATTGATGAGCGCCGTGACCACGGCCGCGGTTCCGCCGGTGACGCGCAAACCCGGGCCCACCAGCGTCGCGGTGTTCGCCTCGGCCATGCGGGCGACGCGCTCGGCAGCATCCTCCGACAGCGTTCCTTCGGCATCGCAGGGAAGCCCCACCACGGGGATCTCGAGCACCTGGGTCTGCACGAGCGCGGCGATGGACTCGGGCACCGCGAGGGTGACGTAGCCCGCGCCGGCGCGCGCGGCGGCCTTCGCGGCTAGGACGGGCGCTCCGGGAAAGCGGGTCGAGCCGCCCACCACGAGCACCGAGCCGCGCGTGAACTTATCCACCGCGTTGCTCGGCTCGATGAGCACGTCGAGATAATCCTCGAGCTCGGCGCGCCAGGCAACGGGCTCGGCCTCGCTCACCAGCTGTTCGGTCTGCTCGGCAAGCGGCGCCACGACGATGGAGCCGCAGACGTCGCGGCCCTTGTCGGCGAGCAGGCCGGGCTTGAGCGCGAGCATGGTCACGGTCATGTCGGCGACCACGCAGGCTCCCGGTGCCGCACCGGTTTGGGCGGAGAGGCCGCTCGGCACATCGACGGACACCACGCGGGCGCCGGAAGCGTTGAGGCAATCGACCCAGATGTCGTACGGCGTGCGCAGCGCACCCTCGAAGCCCGTGCCCAGCATGCAGTCGAGCACCACGTCGGTCTTGTCGAGCAGGGCCTCGAGCTCGGAGCGCGACGGTCCCACGATGATGGGCACGCCGTTTGCGGCCGCGCCCTGGGCAACCATGCGGGCGAGATCGCCGCGCAGATCGGCGGGAGCGACGGGGGTCACCACCTGGACGGCGCGGCCCTTCGCCTTGAGGGTCTCAGCGGCCACCCAGCCGTCTCCCCCGTTGTTGCCCGTTCCCACGAGCACCACGACGGTCTCGGCCTCGGGAAGCGCCATGACCTCCTGGGCGGCGGCATATCCAGCACGGTGCATGAGCTCGGAGACGCTCACGCCCACGCGGGTAAGGGCGACTTCCACGCGTTTGACGTCTTCGATGTTGAGAACCGGTTGCATGGCTAGACCTCCTGCGACATGTGGGTTTCCTGCGTTATGAGGCTGTTCTGAAGGCGCTCGAGCTCGTCGATGACCGAGCGCGCCTGCTTGAACGATGCCGTCAGCTCGGCAGCGGCATCGGTCTTGCCCTCCTGTTTGGGCCGCACCTCGTCGGTCACGCACACGGCGTTGGCGACGGCCACGTCGCGCGTGTGCGAGAGGGACAGCGCGATCTCGCGCACACCCTGCTCGGCGGCGATCTGCGCCGCACGGCCCGCGAGCACGGCGATGGGGCGACCGTTCTCGTCTCTGCCCACCGATGCGTCGAGCAGGCCCACGCCGTTGCCGAATCCGCAGCCCAGCGCCTTGAGCATGGCCTCGTGGGCGGCGAAGCGCACGGCATAGTGCTCGGCGGGACGCGTGCGCCGATCGCAATAGGCGCGCTCTTCGGGCGTGAAGACGCGCTCGATGAAGCGCGGGTTGGTTGCGAGCGCGTGCTCCATGCGCGCGATCTCGAGCATGTCGACGCCGATCCCTGCAAGCACCATACGCTACTCCACCGTGACGGATTTTGCGAGGTTGCGGGGCTTGTCCACATCGCGGCCGCGAGCGAGCGCAACGTAGCGCGCGAGGATCTGCAGATGCACGATGGCGACCACGGGAACGAGAAGCTCGTCGGGCAGCGCGGGAATCCAGAGCACGTGCTCGACCTGCGCGGCGATGTCCTCGTCGCCGTCGGTGGCGACGGCGATCACGTAGGCTCCGCGCGCGATGCACTCCTGGATGTTGGACACGGTCTTGTCGTGCACGCGATCTGCGGGCACGATGGCCACCACGGGAAAGCCGGGCTCGATGAGCGCGATGGGGCCGTGCTTCATCTCGCCCGCAGGGTAGCCCTCGGCATGCAGGTAGCTGATCTCCTTGATCTTGAGCGCGCCCTCGAGCGCGGTGACGGCGTTGACGCCGCGCCCCAGGTAGAGCGACGAGTCGTGACGGCGGAACAGGGCCGCAGCCTGCTTGTCTTGCCAGCTGCGACGGAACACCTCGCGGATGGCGTCGGGGAGCAGGCAGAGGTTGCGGTAGTGACGCGCCACGATGCCGTGGTCCATGGTGCCGTTGGCGCGGGCGAGCACGAGCGCGAGCAGCATGCAGGCGACGAGCTGGGCGGTGTAGGCCTTGGTGGAGGCCACGCACACCTCAGGGCCGGCCTGCACGTACAGCACGCCGTCCGCCTCGCGTGCGGCGGTGGAGCCCAGCACGTTGGTGACGGCGAATACGTGGCAGCCGAGCGCCTTCATGCGGCGGGCGGCGGCGAGCGTGTCGGCGGTCTCGCCCGACTGCGTCACGACGACGCACAGGGTGTTCTCGGTGACGAGCACCTCGGGCTCGTAGTTGAACTCGGAGGCGTACGCGCAGGTGACGGGGATCTTCGCCCAGCTCTCGATGACGGTGCGGGCGATCTGGCACACATGGCTCGACGTGCCGCACGCGATGAGGTACACGCGGTCGATGGCGGCGAGCTCGCTGGGCGACAGGCGCAGCTCGTCGAGCTTGATGCCCTGCTCGCCCAAGCGGTCGCGGAGCAGGCGCTCAAGCGCCTCGGGCTGCTCGGCGATCTCCTTCTCCATGAAGTCGGCGTAGCCGCCGAGGGCGGCTGCGGAGGCGTCCCAGTCGATGTCGATCGTGGACGGATTGCGCACGAGGTCGCCCGCGTCGTTGGAGACGACGATGCTGCCGTCATGATCGAGCAGGGCGTACTGGTTGTTCGAAAGCTGGATGACGCGGCTGGTCACGCTCGCGAGCGGCATGACGTCGGAGGCCGCATAGGCACCGTCGTCCGTGGAGGCCACCACGAGCGGCGAGCCGTTGCGCGCCACGGCGATCTTGCCGGGGGCGTCGGCGCAGATGCAGGCGATGGCCCAGGAGCCCTCGAGGCGCGAGCAGGCGTTGCGCAGGGCGGCGACGAGATCGCCCCTGCACGGGCCGTTCCAGGCGTCCTCGACGAGGTGGGCGACGACCTCGGTGTCGGTCTCGGATACGAACTCGTGCCCGGCAGCCATGAGCTGCGCCTTGATGTCGCGGTAGTTCTCGATGATGCCGTTATGCACGATGGCGATGCGGCCCGAGCATGAGCGGTGCGGATGCGCGTTGCGGTCGGTGGGGGCGCCGTGCGTTGCCCAGCGCGTGTGCGCTATGCCCGATGTTCCCACGGGGTTGGCGGCGCTGCAGCGCTCGATCAGGGCGTTCACGCGGCCCGCGCACTTCACGCCATGGAGCGCGCCATCGGGCGAGAGCACCTCGATGCCGGACGAATCGTACCCACGGTACTCGAGCGTCTGCAGGCCCTTCAACAGGAAGGGTGCAGCCTGGTTCTTTCCGGTGTAGCTGACGATTCCGCACATGGTGTCTCCCTTTAAGCTGCGTTCTTGGAAATTCTACCTCACGGCACGCGCATGCGACAAGAATGGCGAAGAGGCACCCCTCGTTCTCCATCCCTGCCGCATGCGCTGCGTGCGGATATGATGTGCGTGGCTGCGGAGCTCTCCGCCTCCTAGGCGGAAGCCTCGCATATCGTCGTCAGACGCGCTGCCAGCTCATCGAGCTTCAGCTCCGGATTGACGGCACGCACCGTGTCGACCCATTCGGTTGGAAATGCGGAACAGCCCCGGAACGCGCCGACAAGGCTTCCGGCAATGCACGCCGTCGTATCGGCATCCCCGCCGATGTTCACGCAGCTTGCAATCGCCTCATGCGGATCTCCATCCGAGGCGAGGAACAGGCCCACGGCAAGCGCGACGGCAGACTGGATCGAACCGTCCGCCCCAACCGTTTCATCGAGCCGGTCTTCGGCATCCTCCATGTCATGCGCAAGCAAAGCCTCTCTGAGAGCAAGTCCGAGCGTGTTGGGGACGCGAATCCCTTCTGCCTTCCGCGCAGTCGCGAGGCCCAGCTCCTCGCCGCGACGCGCCCCGAACACGCACGCACGCACAACCGAAACCGTGCTGGCGTCCTCGCGAAGGCCCTCCGCAATGCCCGCCGCGATGGCGGCCGCGCCCGCGAAGGCATGCTGCGTGCCGTGAGAGGGCCTGCACATGGTTACGGCATTCTCCACGGCGCGATCCCAGTCGCCCGCGCGCGTGAGGCCGGCTCCCGCAACGCGCATCGCCGCGCCGTTGGTGGTTCCACGGCCCACATAGCCTCCGAGCATCCCCAGCTCGATGGGATCCGCACCGGCCTGCAGCTCTTCGATGACGTGCGAGGTGGTGGCGCCGGCGTTTCTGGGATAGTACTTCGGGTACGAGGCGCTCCACCTGACGAGCGCTTCGGCTGCAGCCTCGACGGTCAGCACGCCATCGCAGTCGGCCACCGCCTTCGCCATCTCGTACATCTGGCTTGAATCGTCGGTGATCTCGCCCACGTCGTTTCCGTGCGAATAGAAGTTGTCGGAACCGTCCACGAACGTTTCGACGCGGCCCCCGTACTTCGCTGCGATCTCATCTTTCGAGAGGCCCTCGGCGGGAGCTCCGAGGGCATCCCCTATCGCAGCGCCCACCAGGGACCCGAGCACGTGGTCGTACAGTCTCTCATTCATCGCCGCCTCCTAGAAACGAGCCTCGTCGAGCTTGAGCAGCCGGGCGGCATTCTTCCAGAAGAAGAGCTCCCGATCCTGCTCCGTGATGTTGAACATGTCGAAGAAATCGATGGAACACTGCGTGATCTTGTCGGGATACTGAGACCCGAAGAGGATCTTCCGATGAGGGATCTTCTCAAGCGCGATGTGCATGATGGGAAGTTCGTACACATCCGACGTCTCGACGAACACGTTGTCGAACCGCCGCGCCACCTCGATGCAGTTGTATCCGTAGTCGTAGCCGCCCATGTGGAGCATGACCACAGGCACGTCGGGGTGGCGCTTGGCATAGTAGGCCCACTGCATGGGCGCCGTGTGGTCCCCCCAGCCGGTGAAGCAGTTCACCACGAGGCCGTGCTCCGCGCAGATGTGGAATATCTCATCGATATTCGGGGCGATCTCGGGAATATAGCCATGCTCGAGCGAATCGAACTCGATGGCGACGAACGAACCGGATGCGGCGATCCGCTCCATCTCATCCAGCGCATCGTCCGCCTTCGGGTTGATGACGGCCGCTGCGAGCAGCTTGTCGGGATGCTGGGAGGCAAGCTCCCCGACAACACGGTTCTGGTCGGCAATCGAGCTGCCTTCCTGCGTGGAAACCAGGCGCACGTCGATACGGCATGCTTCGGAGTCGCCAAGAAGCTCCTCGGTGAAGTAGCGTTTGGTCGCGTAGTCGCGGTGAAGATGCGCGTGATAATCGATAATGGGCATGATTGCACGTGCCTTCTGATCCTCGGGAATAGGTGGGCGGAAGCTAGGCGAGGAAGCCGCAGTACACGCCCGCGATTCCCAAACCCATAAGGATGAACAGCAGCGTGGTGGGCTTCATCTCGCGTTTTGCCATGAGCAGATAGCATGCGTAGATGAGCAGGAGCGGGAGAAGGCCGGGGCAGAGCCCGTCGAGCATCTCCTGAAGCGAGATCACCGTCTCGCCGAACGAGAACTCGATGGGAATGTGCACGCCGACCAGCCCATAGGAGAAGCCTCCGACCAGCATGAACGACGCAATGCCCGCGAGTTTGGTCACGAGCCCCATCACGCCGCTGTTCTCGATCATGTCGACAATCTTCGTCCCCTCGCGATAGCCGTAGAACGTGCCGTACCATCTGACGAGAAGCCCGACCAGGGTCATGACGCCGATGAACATGACGGGGCCGGCGATGCTCGTGTAGCCGCTCGCGATGACGAGCGAGCAGGCTATGCCGGCGAAGAGCGGCCGCAGCGTTCCATGGATGATGCTGTCGCCCAGGGCGGCAAGCGGGCCCATGAGCGCGGCTTTCACCGCGTTGATGCTGTCGGGGTCGATGTCCTGCTCGAGCGCATAGCGCTCTTCCATAGCGGCTGCGATGCCGATGTTCAGGCCGGCGGCGCGACCCTCGGAAAGGTAGTACTCCGTGTGGCGACGATATGCCTCGCGCTTCCTCTCGGGATCGTCGTACACCTTCTCGATGATGGGGATCATCGCCGTGCAGAAACCGATGGATTCCTCCTTGAGGGCGCTGTTGCCCAACTCGAAGAACATCTGATGCCAGAAGCAGTTCCAGAGGTCTTTATCGGAAAGTCTGGTGTCGCTCATACTACACGCTCCTTTGAAGATACGAGGTCTAGAGGGTGAGGTCGTCAACGACGGAAGTGTCTATGAAAGCGGGGCCTTCATCCAAAGCAGGCCGGCTGGGCGCGGCGGTGCCGTCCGTCTCCGCCTTGTCGCCGGAGAGCTTCACCGCGAGGTACGTGTCCTTCTCGGCAAAGAAGATGATGGCGCAGAGGGCAGCCGTCACGATGGAGATGCCGATCATGTTCACGCCGAGGAACGCGCTCAGAAAGAAGCCCACGAGAAGGTACGGCCAGGCATGCTTAGCATGCACGGCCTTGAGGAGCATGGCAAGTCCCACGGCGCCGAGCATGGCCGCGCCCGCGTTGATGCCGTCGATGAGCGTCTGCGGGATGAAATCGATGAACGCCTGCACGACGTTTCCCGAAACATACACGCCCAAGAAGGTCGGCACGCCGAACGCGATGAGGTTGAGCAGCAGCGGAATCCAGATATGCCAGCGATACATGCCCTTGAGGTCTGCTTGCACGGCGTGCTTCTCGTACTGGATGTTGGTCCACTGATGATAGGTGGATGCGCGGATATAGCGGATGATCTGGCCGAGCACGGAGAGCGGGAGCGCCGCTGCGATGCCGACGGCGGTGTTTCCACCGGCAGCCACCGAGAATGCAACGCCGATGATGGTGCTCATGACCTCATCGCAGGGGATGGCCGTCCCGACGAAAACCGATGCCAGGAACATGATCTCGATCTCGACTCCCAATTTGAGACCGCAGGCAACGTCGCCCAGAATCAACCCCGCAATGGGGCCCAGGATGATGGGGCGATAAAGGAATGTGTGCACCATAAGGCGATCCATCTGGGCAATCCACGCCAGAAGACCGCATGCGATACCAGCCATCAAAGTCGTCATTCTTGTTCCCCCTTATAGTTTGTTCGAGTTCGGGTATATGTTCAGCGGTAAAACCTCGCCTTGCCGAGCAGGTCGATGATGTCGTAGCTGCGCTCGTTGGGAACGCTCTGCGCACGCACCTCGACTCCGGCATCGCGGATCGCCTTCAGCGCGTCGGCATCCGCCTGGGTTGCCCAGACGTACTTGAGCACGTTCACGCGCTCTTGATCGGTTTTTCTTCCCGTTATGTTGCCGAGCGTCCAATGGTCAACCGAAACACCCAGCTCGAGCAGCGCGAGCGCCTCTGCGGCCGAGCGCACGATGAGCAGGACCGGGACGTCCGACGCATCGCGTTTAACGAGCTCTGCGGCTATCTTGACCGGTTGGATGATAAGCTGAACGCCCTGCGGCACCACCATCTTCAGCAGCTTCTGCGTGAACTCATCGGAAGCAGCCTTATCGTCGGCAACCAGGATGGCCTTCGCCTTCGTCTCCTGAATCCATGCGGTGACGATTTGCCCATGGATGAGCCGATCGTCGATCCGAGCCTCCTTGATGATCATTTCCCTCCCCTTTCGATAATTCGTGCAAGCTCCGCTCGGCACCGCTGCAGTCAGTGCCGCCCTGTTGCTTCTTCTGTTGTTTCCGGAGTTACTAGAACGGGCCTACCCCATACGTCGTCGGCATAAGATCAACCACATGCCGTGCAAGCTCTTCTGCGTCCATGTCATCTCGGTTGCTCATCACCTCCATAACCATACCCAGATTCATGCCGTAGACCACGCGCATGCGGTCGTTCCCGTAGCTCACCTTGCTCGCCACGTTGAAGGGCGACCCGCTCATGATGTCGCACAGCACGAGCATCTGCGCCGAGCTGTCGCCCTCGTCGGCAACCGCTCGCAAGGCATCCTCCAATTCATCGGGGCTATCGCCGAAGCGGAGCTCGAGCGCGTAGTTCTCATCATGCGCTCCAAGAAACGCCTCCGCAGTTGCAAGCATGTGCGTTGCAAGCGTCTCATGCGAAACGAGTACGATTTTCATGACAGCTCCTCACCCCACAGACGCGCAGCATTTCGATACATGATGTTCTCCCGCTGGTCATCGGTCAAATCGAGATAGTCGAACTTCGAGAGCTCCGTATTGGTGGGTTTGTAAGGCCAGTCTGTCCCCATGAGCACGCGATTGGAACCGAGCACGTCCACCGCCTTCTGCAGGATGGCGCGCTCGAAGTTCTGCGAGGTCTCCACGCACGCATTGGGAACATCGCGGATGAGCTCGATAAGCGTGTTGCCGAACTCACGGCAGGCGATGTGGGTGAAGCAGAGCTTGAGGTCGGGCATGCGCTCCGCGAGATCCGCCCACACGAAGGGCGTGCAGTACGGCGGGGATCCGGCAAACACCTGCACGACCTTGCCATATGTTGCGACAATGGGCATGATGTCGTGGATGGCAGGGCAGTTATCGCTGCGGATGCCCTCCTTGGACGTCATGATCTTGAAGCCGTCAAACCCCTGATCCTGCATGCGCAGTTCGATTTCGTCGTAGATGCGCGGGCTTCTGAAATCAAGGTACATATATGCTCGGATGAAGTCGGGGTATTGGCGCTTCGCCTCATAAACGAGATCGTTGCGCTCTTCCATGGTGGGCATGGTGAGGTTCGAGATGCCCACCCGTTCGATACCGTAGGCCTTGAGGCTCTCCACGAGCATGGTCGCATCGTTGTCTTCTCCCGAGCTCGTTTTGCCCAAATGGCTATGAAAGTCGAAGCGTCTCATCGAAACGCGCCTCCTATTTGATGGTGATCGTGTACTTGAACTTGTCGTGCTTGGTATACGTATCGGTGTAGCAGATCACATCGCCGGCAATGCCATAGGTAAGGTGCTTGGTGTAGATAACCGGATCGCCCGTGCCCAACGACAGCGCCTGGCGCACTTCGGAAGAGGGGAAGATCACCTCGATCGACTCCTCGGCGTAATCGATGAGCACGTCATGTTCGCGGAAGCAGGCGAACAGCGAGGTGTGCTCGTCGTAGGAGCGCAGCATCTCGGACCATTCCTTCCGCGCAGGAACATAGGCGCGCGTCACGCCCGCCACCTTGCCATTCAAGAGGATCAAACGGTAGAGCTCGTACACATCGCAGTCTGCGGAGATGCCCAGGGCCTTGCCCACGCGTCCGCCCGCCTTGTGGATTCCGCTCTCGAGAACCGCATAGGATAGACGGTCGCCTTGCTGTGTTGCCGATTCGGAGAACGAATACAGCGAGCTGAGGTCGCTCGCAACCTTTCGGGACAGCACCACGGTGCCCTTGCCCCGCCGTTTCTGCACGAGGCCGTCCTGCTCGAGATCGGCGATGGCACGGCGGACGGTAATGCGGCTCACGCCGAATGCCTCGATCATCTCGCTCTCGGAGGGGAGAATATCGCCGAACTGATACGTTCCGCCGAGGATCTGCTCCTTGAGGTGCGTGTACACCTGATAGTAGATAGGATTCTTGTTTTCGGGATCGACCGCGAAGGCGCTCATCCTGCCCACTCTCCCATCTCGAAGAAAACAGTGCGGATACAACACTCCGGTATGCAACACTCCGTTCTTACTTATTATAATATTATAATAATTGAAGGGCGCAAGAGATCTTGATAAAAAAATGGATCAGACATCGAATGCGACCATCCCGCTCAATACGCACCGATGGGACGATAGGTGCCAGATCAGGCCAAGGCAGACGGATGATCTCGAGACGCCAGTGCGCAGCGCAACAAAAGGACTGCACGATAAGAGCGGGGGACCCGCCCATCACACAGGATCGTCTCGCCTATGCCTCTCGCCGAGCGTGAAGTGCCTGATGGCCCCGTTATGCGAGCGGGCCTTCCCTTATGCCTTGATATTGACCGTCACGGAATACCGATCCTTGTTGAAGAACGACTCGGCATACTCTATTACGGTGTTCTCTTCATCGAATGTGGTCCGTCTCACAAGAAAACACGGATAGCCGGGTTCTACTCCTAAGGATGAGCAGAGATGGGGATCATCGACTACCCAAACGCTATAGGTTTCGTTAACCCAACGTGGATACACGCCAACCTCAGCTAAGAGGGCGTAGAACGACTTGGTTCGATGCAGATCCTGTGCCTTACCGATGGAGAGAACGGCATCGGAAACATAGGAGACCTGATACGCGATGGGCTCTCCGTTTGCCATCCGGACGCGCGCGACACGGGTGAGCGCGCTGTCGGCATCAATGTCCAGATGGTGCGCAATGGCGGCATTCGAGCATGTCTCGATCGAGTCGACAACCATATCGATTTCGTATCCCTGCTCGCGGAGCTCTTCGGAAAACGAAATGGAGGTGAGACCTCGAATCATCTGCGGCTTTGCAACATAGGTGCCGCTGCCCTTTACGCCCACCAAATACCCGTCATTGATGAGATCGGCAAAGGCTTTGCGCACCGTAATGGCAGAAACGCCGTATCGGCGTTGCATCTCGGATTGCCCGGGAAGCTTGTCTCCGGGCTTTAAGCTGCCGTCCTTGATCGAGGCGAGAATGTCTGCCTCGATCTTCAGATACTTGGCAACCTGCCCTCGCAGAATGGCTTCCTGCGAACCAAAGCCCATGCTGTCAGCCCCTACGCCTCGGAGGCCTTGAACTGCTCGAGCGCTGCAAGAACCGGCTGCACGGCACGGGCGCAGAGTTCCTCGGTCTGCGCCTCGGCGAGCACGCGGACCAGCTCCTCGGTGCCGCTCGCGCGCACGAACACGCGACCGTTGCCGCCGAGCAGGGCCTCGCCCTCCTTGATGGCCGCCTCAACTGCAGGACTTTCCATGGCGGAGCCCTTATCCGTAACGGGCACGTTGACGAGCTTCTGGGGGTAGAGCTTCACCGGGCGGGTGAGCGTGGAGAGGGTCTCCTTCTCAACGCGCACGGCTTCCATGACGCGCAGGCTGGTCATGATGCCGTCGCCCGTGGTCTCGAGGTCGCCGAAGATGATATGGCCGGATTGCTCGCCACCCAGCGTGTACCCGTTCTCGCGCATGCAAGCATAGACGAACTTGTCGCCCACATCGGTGGTGACGGCGCTGATGCCCGCCTCGGAGAAGGCCTTGAGCAGGCCGAAGTTAGTCATGACGGTAGGCACGACGGTGTCTTTGACCAGGCGCCCGTACTTGGCCATATAGCGGCCGCACACGTACAGGATGAGATCGCCGTCGACCACGTGGCCGTTCTCATCCACCGCAATGCAGCGATCGGCGTCGCCGTCGTAGGCGAAGCCCACATCGAGGCCGTTGCGCACGACGAAGCTCTGAAGGTTCTCGATGTGCGTGGAGCCGGCGTTGACGTTGATGTTGAAGCCGTTGGGCACGTTGTTGATCACGTAGACGTCGGCGCCGAGCGCGTCGAACACCGGCTTGGCGACGCTCGACGCCGCGCCGTTGGCGCAGTCGAGACCCACCTTGACTCCCTGCAGCGAGAAGTTCGCGCTGGAGATGAGGTGGGCGACATAGCGGTTACGGCCCTGCATGTAGTCGACGGTGCAGCCGATGTCCTCGCCAGTAGCCAACGGCACCTCGATTGTGCCGTCGATGTAGGCCTCGACCTGCTCGAGCACGTCCTCGTCCATCTTGTATCCCTGGCCGTTGACGAGCTTGATACCGTTGTCGTAATAGGGATTGTGGCTGGCCGACACCATGATGCCGCAGTCGAATCCGCCGTCAACCACCTCGTAGCACACGCCGGGTGTGGGAATGACGTGCAGCATGTAGGCATCGGCGCCGCTGGCGACCAAGCCCGAGACCAGCGCGGATTCGAACATGTAGCTCGAGCGACGCGTGTCTTTTCCCAGCACGATGCGCGCCTTCTTACCTTGGCGCAATCCGTAGTACCAGCCCACGAACCTGCCGATGAGAAATGCATGCTCGACGTTCAGGCCCTCGTTGGCCCTACCGCGGAAGCCGTCGGTGCCGAAGTACTTCATCTAAGTCTCCTTTTTCGGAACGCGAAAGCGCTGTATGGTGGTGCATCGTCAAGTTTACCAGCATGCAGCGCACGGCTCGAGAAAAAACTCCGCTTGGATAGAATCGTCACCGGAAAGCCGGGTGAAGGGCGGGAGCGGGGAGAACGTAGCGCAAAGCACGTTTGATGACCGCTTTGAACGCGAGTCCTGACACATTTTTCTTTTAATGCGGCAGAGTTTCGAAGTTGGAGCATCTATCGGCTTGGAAGACTGCATATTATCAGCGAAAATGCAATGTCGATGCATGGAATATTGCCCCAGGGTGGGTTCGGAGCGGAACCGTACAGCATTAAAAGCATTTTCGGTGCACGCCCCGCGTTCGCCAAGAGCGAAACCCTGGTGCTAGGCAGTCGAGGCGAGAAGCGGGGGCACGCAGCGCGCGGAACCCTTACGCGTCGCACTCGGGAATGATCAACCCGAGCTCGCGCGCACGCACGGCAAGCTCGGTTCGGCTATGCAACCCCGTTTTGGCAAGCATGCTCGAGATGTGGTCCTTCACCGTGGTGGACGAGAGGAAGAGCTTCGCGGCGATCTCATGGTTGGTGACGCCGCGCACCAGCTCCCGCAGCACATCGAGCTCGCGCTCGGTGAACACGCCCGATGAGGCCTTGCCGATCATCACCTCGGGCGTGCTGTCGGGATAGATGCTCTCCCCCGCAACGGTCCGCGTCAGCACATCGAGCAGCGGCTCCCCGGCAACCTCCTTGTACCAGAAGCTGTCCACACCCGCCTCGCGAGCGCGCTTGAGATAGCTGACCTCGGGCATCGACGTCACGGCAACGATCTTGATCTGGGGAAATGCGGCTTTGATGCGCGCGGAGGCGGCGAGCCCGTCGGATCCGAGACCCGTGAAGATGTCCATGATCACGAGGTCGATATTGCCCTGTGCGCAATAGAAGTACGCCATCTCGGCGCTCTTGATGATGCGCACGACCGTGAAATCCTCCCGCGGGGCCAGTATCATGGCAACGTACTGGGCGGGGAGCTCCTGATCTTCGACGATGATCACTCGGGTTGTTCCGGTCCCGTCCATATGCGCTTCTCCCCCATCTCACAGGCAGGTCTATCAGGCAGTTCGAGGACGAGCGCGAACTCCGGCGCATATTCCAACGCCATCGTCCCGCCCATACGCTCGGCGTTCTCGCGAACAAAACGCATGCCCCCGCCTTCGAGAACAGGTTCCGCAGGTTGGACGCCATCGTTAGTGTAGCGTATGCGCACGCATCCGTTCGCTCGCGCGATGCTGATAAGCAGGCGAGCGGCGTGCGCATGCCTCGATGCGTTGAGCAACGACTCCATGGCGCCCACGGTGAGCACGCGCTGAGCCTCAAGCGAATGGGGCAGCTCCCCCTGCACCTCGAGGGCGATTCCCACCTCTTCAGCCGCCTCCTCGAGATCGCTCACGTCGAGCGAAGCGCGGTTGCCATGCGTCCCGGTTTCGAGAAGCGCGAGCTCACGGTCCCAAAGAGACGCGATGCCTGCACGGTCGTGAGCGCCATCACGCTCCTCAAGGAAGCGCAGCGTCGCACCGAGCGCCCTGCTCATGCCATCGTGCACGGCCATCTTCGCTGCAAGGATCTCGCGCTCGGCGGCAAGCTCCAGCACCGACTCGCCCCATACCCTCAGCCGCTCGTTCGCCGCTTCGAGCTGTGCGATCTCCTGCATGATCTGCTCGTTCAGGCGGTACTCCTCGGTCGCATCGATGGCGATGATCTCTACGATGGGGGTCTCTCCCCACATGCGCTCGCACCGGGAGAAGCTGAGCATCCGATCGCCTGCAGCGACAATGGGAACCTCGCCCTCGCCCGATACCGACAGCCTCTCGACCAGCTCCCAGAGCGCGTTGCCGTTGGCGGGCGGTTTGCCCGAGAGGCTGAAGCATATCCGCGCCATGGAGCGGTTCACGAGCGTGACCAGGCCGTTCGCATAACAGTACAGGACGCCCTGCGGGAGGTTGTCGAAAGATTCCTTGAGCGACATGGGCGAAAGGCTCTGCTGCGAGTAGCGCCAGCAATCGCGCAGCACCGCCGCCGTGCACGCGATAAAGAGGACGAGCAGTCCCAGCGCCGGTACGCCCCATCCGCTCGCAATCACGGCAAGCAGGCTGCTGGGAGGCTCGGTTCCCGCCGCAATGCGGCGCACCAGGGAGAAGAGCACCGCTCCTACGCCGCACAGCGCGCAGGGAAGCGCGAACGCCGTGCCGCGCCTGCCCTGGCGATGCGCGATATACGCGGCGGCAAAGCTCCCGAGCGCCACGAAGGAAGCGGCGGTAAAGGAGAAGATCAGGGCTGCCAGCGAAAACTCAGGAGGCATCATGAGCGTTCGCACCTCCCCTGCCGCTCGGATCCATGCGAACGGTCAGCACGCCCGTGCCGTACGAAAGCGCAAGCTCCGCAGACTCGCCGGATAGCATCACGTGCTCGGCAGCTTGTTCGAACGTATCGTAGGCATGCAGCGCTGCATCGATGCCGTCCGATCCCTGCCGCTCGACCCGCACCGAGCAGACGATGCCGCAGAACGAGAGCGCATGAGCGGATTCCCGGCACGAAAGCAGCAGCTCCTCCACCGGAATCTCCCCGCGCCGCATGGCGATAAGAGCGAGGTTGACGCGTCGTTTGAGGTGGGTTCCCAGCACCAGCACCTGCGCGAGCAGCATTTTCGGGTTGGACGTGCTCTCAAGATCCGCAAGTTTCGCGCGGATATGCCGGGCGGGTTCGCGCGACCGCAGGAGCATCTCGTCCATCAGGGCCGTGTCGGCCTCGGTGCGCGCCCGCTCCTCGCGAATGCGGATCTCGTCTTCAAGCAGCGAGTTCTTCTCGGCAAGCTCCTGCCGCAGCTGCTTGACGAAGGCTTGGAGCTTATGCACCTGCGTCAGGTCGGTCTGCCAGTACACGCGACCGCCGCGTATACCGAAGCTTTTGACCACGGTGTGCTCGTCGATGCGCACCGAGTCCGTGCGAGCTCGCGCGATGAGCTCGACGGAGATGGGCTCCTCCCCCTGTGCGCAAAACCGCACGATGCCCGCATGATCGACGATCTGGGCGTGCGTTCCCGAGATCTCGAACAGCCCCTCGTAGCCGTTGTTAGAGGGGATCACACCGATCTGGATCAGCGACTCGAAGAAGAGCCCGATCGTGAGGCAGAACATCTCTTGGAACATCAGGCCGATTTCCCGGAAAAACACTGGGCTCGTGTTGCCGTTGAGCACGTATGCGGTTGTATAGAGCACCTCGCCGAGTAGGATTACGACGGGAATCCACAAAGGACGTTTGCTCGGAAGGCTTGCGGCGCTGTTCCTGATGGCGAGCCCGAACGCGATCGCCACGAACCCGAACTCCCACACGAACACCGGATAGTAGCCCCAGGCATGGGAATAGCTCTGGTAGGCGGCGAGGTCGTGCGGGGTTTCGAACGCGAAGACGCACTGATGGAGGTTGTTCGTGAGCACGAGCACGATGAGGCAGGCTGCCGGCGCGAGCAGCCACAGCCACCTGCGGTACGCCCGTTCCTGCTCGCCGCGACCGATGCAGCACGCGACCAAGAACGAGAGCAGGGGCACGAGCACGAGCGGCACATAGTAGAGGTACCACAGCGCGATGCTCGCCTGGGGCGGCGCGGTCTGCAGGCTGTAGTTCAGCGCCTGCACGAACAGCAGCATGAGCATGAGCGATGCGATCATCGTGAGCAGAACGCGCAGATCCCTGCGGACGATGCGCTCGAAGAGCGTGGCGCACCAGACGATGCAGATGCCGCACTTGACGAGCTGGCTGATGTCGTAGCGCAGCGGAACGTAGCGGCGCATCAGAACCAGCACGCCGATCGTGGCGACGAAGAGCGCGGCTTTCCAGTGCAGCGATGGTCTGAGGCCGGGCATGTGCTACTCCACTACGGTGATGCGGCCCTCTACGTGCGCATCGAGGCCGGGATGCGTGGAGAAGTACTCTTCGATGATGTTGTTGATCTGCGTGATGACCATACGCGGTCTCATGTTGGCCGTAACCTCGGCGAGCGGAACGCCGAAGAACTCCTCGAAGCTGTTGTAGTGGTAGTCTTGCAGCGCGATGAGAAGCTCTTGGTCATCGCGTACGGGCGCACCGTTGAATTCGAGCTTCTCGAGCGTCTTCGTCGATGTGCGCCATTCGATGTGCACGCCTCGCGAAACCTGGTAGAACTCGGTTTCACCCTCCCACACACCGTCGCGGAAAAGGTGCGTCACCATGCGCCTGAACTGCTCGCCCGTGACCTTGAGCATGTACACGGGCCCGTCGAAGGGCGTGTTCTCCACCATGTCCTGATACTCGACGATGGGGCCGAGCTCGGTCCTGCGGATCGAGCCCGAGCCGAAGAGCATGATATCGTAGCTGCTCTCGTCTTGGAGCATATCGGCGTAGAGGTTGCCGAGTTCCGTCTCCTGCTCACGTGCGGGGTGGGTGAGCGTGCGCGCAAGGCGGGTCACCACGCGCCGATACTTCTTGTCGGTGGTCTCCCGATAGGTCGCGAGCGTCTGCTCCATGATGGGGTCGGGCTGGGCGGTGGTGGCGTTGATGGGCACGCATGCCCAGGTGCAGGCCGCGAGCCTGCGCTTCTCGGTGTCGTAATCGAGCTCGAATCGGCCGATCTGGCCGGTGCCGAAGCCCGCCTGCACGATGGTCGCGCCGTTGACCACGACGGGTTTGTCCATGAAGGTGTGCGAGTGGCCGCCGATGATAATGTTGACGCCCCAGTCGGGGTTGAGCATGTTCGCGAGCTCGACGTCCTGCTCATAGCCGATGTGGGTGATGAGCACGGTGAGGTCGGTGTCGGTGGTGCGGTAGTTATCGCAGATGACGCCGATCTCGCGGGCCGCCTCCTTGATATCGACGAGCATGCCGATGACCTGCTCGGATCTGGTGGATGAGAGGACCTCTCTCGTGATGATGCCGATGCAGAGGATCTTGAGGCCGCCCACGTCGAGGTTGATGTAAGGCTGGAAGAGCCGCGCATTGTTGAGCGTGACGTACAGATCGGTGTTGATGATGGGAAACCGTGCGCATTTCTCCAAGAAGAGCAGATGCGCGAGGCCGTAATCGACCTCGTGGTTGCCGAGCGTGGCGCAATCGGGCTCGAGGATGTTCATCAGGTCGATGGTGGAGAGACCCCGGAATTCCGAATCGATGACCGAGCCTCGAAACATATCACCGGCTATGACATAGGCGGTGTTGGGCTGCTCTGTGCGCACCGCGCGGATGTAGCCCGACAGCAGGGAAAGACCGCCCGTGTCCACGCCATCCACCTCAGCGGGCAGAAACGCCCCATGCATGTCGTTGGTGTGAAGCAGGGTGACATGGGTGATCGCCATAGTGTTCCATCCTCTTTCACGAAGCCATGGAAGCGGGGTAGGCGCCTGGCACCGCACACCGTAAGGCAATTCTCCCACAGGCGCACCCCGCCACATGGGCGGTCACTGCCCAGCGGCGCCTTTATCGCGCCTGCAGGCGAGCGCTCCGCGCGCGTGGCGAACACGTTTTTCTTTTAATGCGGCAGAGTTTCGGGGTTGGAACATGTATCGGGTTGGAGAATTGCATAGTTTCTAAAAAAATGCAGTGACGGTGCATAGAATTGTACCCCGGGGCGAGTCCGGGGCAGAACCGTGCAGCATTAAAAGCATTTTCGGTACGCGGCCCACGCGCGCCCGCATTTCGCCGCCGCGACTACAAGCGCTGCAGCGGTATTCGTGCTGCAGCCCTGGCGTTCGCGGCGACCTGCAAAAACCTCCCCCTTCCCGACATTCGGAAAGGGGGAGGTTTCCTGAGCAGCATCTGGCGATGCAGTTGCAAGAAGAAGCGCCTAGTAGTTGAGCGCCTGCTCCTCGAAGTAGCTCTGCGGGTGATTGCAGACCGGGCACATCGCGGGCGCGGTGGCGCCAACATGCAGGTGACCGCAGTTGAGGCACTTCCACACCTTCACGCCCTCGCGGGTGAAGACGTCGCCGGCCTCCACGTGCGCGGCGAGCTTGCGGTAGCGCTCCTCGTGAGCCTTCTCGATGTTGCCGACCATGGTGAACTTGGCGGCAATCTCGGTGAAGCCCTCCTCCTTGGCGGTGGCGGCGAAGCCCGCGTACATGGAGGTCCACTCCTCGTTCTCGCCGGCGGCAGCGTCAAGCAGGTTGGTGAGGGTGTCGGGCACCTCGCCGCCGTGCAGGTACTTGAACCAGAGCTTGGCGTGCTCGCGCTCGTTGCCCGAGGTCTCGGTGAAGATATCGGAGATCTGGACGTAGCCTTCCTTCTTCGCCTTGCTCGCATAGTACGCGTATTTGTTAGTTGCCTGCGACTCGCCGGCAAACGCATACTCGAGGTTCTTCTTGGTTTGGGAATTCTCAAAATCGACAGCCATAGGTACTCTCCTCTCATCACATGAAATGGCGCGGCCTCCCCAGGCCACTCTCCTATAGTAGCGTATTTACGTTCGCCACATGTTGTGTTCTCGTGTGCAGAACCCCTCGCTCCGCAGCTGCTCGACAATCGCCTCGACATCGGATTCGCGCAGCTCAGCACGGCCGGCGCGCAGCTCATGCCGGTTGAGTTCGGCGGCAAGGTCTCGCGTGGAGATGCCCGAACGATGATCGAGCATAATGCGCACGAGCGCCGCGCGTTTTTGCCGCGTGGACCCCTCGAAGCGCGATTGCCTCACATAGCCGCGCGACCTGCGCGAGGGGTTGGGCAGCGTCTTTTTGAGATGCGCGCCGTAGTCGAGCAGGGCGTAGTACCAGCCGCGCGGGTCGCACAGGCTGTTGCCGCCATCGGGCGGGCACGTGGCATCGACGAGCGGGATGAGGTCGCGGTCCGCAACGTCCTCGCTGTTGGGGAAGACCTCATGCAGGAAGACCGCCCGCACGTTGGTCTCAAGATAGACGGTATGGCGGTTGAAGGCGAAGGCACGTATGCCCGCCGCCGTTGCCGGACCTATGCCGGGCAGCGCACGCAGCGATGCCTCATCCTCGGGAACCGCGCCCCCTGCAGCCGAGATCGCCTGCGCGGCATTGAGCAGCGCGAGCGCACGGCGGTTGTAGCCCATGCCCTGCCACTCCTCGAGCACGTCGGCGGGGCTTGCCGCAGCGAGCGCGTCCACGGTGGGAAACCGCTCGAGCCAGCGCTGCCAGCGGCCATCGACACGCGCCACCTGCGTCTGCTGCAGCATGACCTCCGAGAGCCAGATGGCATATGGATCTCCCGTGGCGCGCCACGGGAGATCGCGATAGAGCCGGCGCCCTTGCGCATGCACGCGCTGCGCAAAGGCGTCGAGCTCAGACTGTGACAACGTTGCATCCATGCAGCCTAGCGTACCATGTCGCCGTCCCGATGCGGGAAGCGGCTTCGTATGCCGATGCTACTTGCGCACGGGCACGAGTTCGAAGCCGCCCTGGTAATCGGGCATGAGACCGTCGATGGCGGCCTGCTTGAGCGTGATGGAGGCGAAGAAGCGCCGCATGATGCGGTCGGCATTGCCCCACAACGGAAAGAACTGCTGTGCCGCTTCGCTGGAATCCTGCTCCCCATCGCCCGGGACCGTCTCCCAAGCAGGGTCTGCAGAGGTGCCCTGCGTGGCGTCGATGATCTCGATCAGCGTTGTGGTTGCGGGATCGATGGAGAGCCTCACGCCCCCACGGGAACCCCGCACGCTTTCGAGGATGCCCGCGCAGGTGAGCTCATACTGGATCGTCCGCGCAAACGCATAGGGTATGCCGTTTTGCTCGGCGGCTTTGCGTACCGAGACAGTCTCCCCCGGATGACGGGTTAGCTCGGCTAGCATTCGTAACGCATAGTCTGTCTTCCTCGTGATGTCCACAACGCCCCCCTTGGCAACTCGTACCACATTCCAGCCGCGCGGCATATGCACCGCGCGGACTGGTGTATCACAGGCTATCTTAAATCTTTATTCGTTCGTTTTCGACCAGACGGCGATTTTTGCGTTGATTATACGTTAAGAAGACGGAAGCGAGCCTCCCCTGCGAAGCTCCTCGAGCTTTGCCCGGGCCTCGGGCGAGAGCCGATCGGCGAGGGTCGTATGGTTACGGGATCGTTCGGCTGCCGCTACGGCGACGTCGTGATCGACCATCATAAACTCACGCGAGATGAGATTCGACGAGAGACTCTTGACGGGTACGCCCCCTATGGTGGCGCGCACCGCGTTGTCGGAGGTTGCAACCGTGACGTCCCTCCCCTGATGCCGCGCCTCAACCGCAAGCTGTTCGATGACCTCATCGGCATCCTGCCCGGTGCGCGAGAAGATCACGCGCACCGTGCCCGATGCGAGGTTGGGCCGCTCGGGCGAGAGGTTCCGGGCGCCGTCGAACACCACCACGGGGTCGTAGGAGCCCTGCGCGAACGCCGCGACATCGGCGAGCAGCGCCTCGCGGGCACGCAGATACGGGTCTGCATCGGCCTCGTCGATGAGATGCGCATAGCGGTCGGTGGCGCGGATGACGTTGTAACCGTCCACCACCAGCAGCTCGAGACGGTCAGCGGGCATCGGAACTCGTCCTTCGCAGCCACTCGTAGCAGAATGCCGTCGTGGCCTGGGCGACGTTGAGCGATTCGATGCGCCCGCGCTGCGGCAGTCTGGCGATAAAATCGCACTTCTCGAGCAGCAGCTGCGAGATGCCGGTTCCCTCGGAGCCCATGATGAGCGCCAGACGGCCCTCGATGGGCGCCTCCCAGATGCCCTGCTCGGCATGCTCGCTCGCGCCGCACACCCAGAATCCCTGTTGTTTGAGATCCTCCACGGCACGGGCGAGGTTGGGGACCTGCGCGATGGGGAGATGCAGCACGGCACCGGCGGATGTTTTATAGGTGCCCACGCCCACGCGGGCGGCACGCGCGTTGGCGATGACGATGCCCGCAGCGCCCACGACCTCCGCAGAGCGGGCGATTGCGCCGAAATTGCCCTCGTCGGTCACGTGGTCGAGCACCACCACGAGGGCGTCGCCCTCCCCCGCCGCGCGCAGCACATCGGCCAAAGACGCATAGGCGAAGGGCCGGGTGCGCACCATGATGCCCTGATGGGCCCCGTGCGAGGACATCTGGTCGAGGCGCGGCTTGCTGACATGCTCTATCGTCGCACCGAGCTCGGCCAGATCGGCCGTCAGACGCTTGAGCGTGGCGTCCGTCTGCTCGGCATCGGCGATGAACGCGCTTTTGATGGGCAGCCCGAGCTCGATCGCCTCGGCCACGGCGCGGCGGCCCTCGATGATGTCGCCCGTTGCCGCATCGCGCTTCTCAGGTGCGCGCCGGGGGCGTGCGGACTTGCCGCGGCTCTCGTGCCTGCCCTTCGTGCGCTCGCTCGGTTCGGGAAGGTTGCGCGGAACGATCTTGTTCTTCTTGACGCGTTTGCCGGTGCCGCCGCGTACGTCGCGGCCCGGTGTACGCGATTGGTTCTTCGCCATGATACAGCCCGCCTATTCCTTCGCGCGCAGACGCGCGCCGCTTGCCGTGTCCTCAACCGCCAGGCCGAGCGCGGCGATGCCGTCGCGGATTGCATCGGCGACGCCCCAGTTCTTCTCGGCACGCGCGGCCTGCCGGGCAGCCAGCAGCATCTCGGCCGCCTCGGAGGTGGAGTCGCCCGTATAGCCCGCCTGCTCGCGCGCAAGATCGATGATGCCCGCAGGCAGCTCGTCGGCTGAGCTCGCCTTGGTCAGGTTGACGCCCAGCACGCCGCACAGCTCGCAGAGCATGTCGGCGGCACGCAGGCACGGAGCCATGGCGACGGTCTCGCCCGCATCGGCGAGGTACCTGTTGGCCGCCGAGACCAAGCCGAAGACGGCAGCAAGCCCGCCGGCGGAGTTGAAATCGTCGTCCATCGCGGAGACGAACTCCTCGCGCGCCGCATCGACCGCAGCGCCGAACGCGCGGTCGAGCTCGGTGAGAATACCGTCCTGGGCAGCGCTGGATGCCGCCCAACGCAGGTTCTTCACGCAGGTCATCAGGCGCTCGAGCGTGCCCACGGTGCCGTCGAGACGCTCGAACGAGAAGTCCAGCGGCGCGCGATAATGGGTCTGCAGCATGAGCAGGCGCACGGCATCCGCCGGGTATGCGTCGAGCACCTCCTTGAGCGTATAGAAGTTGCCGAGGCTCTTCGACATCTTGTCGCCCTCCACGCGCAGCATGCCCGTGTGCATCCACACGTTGGCGAGCGGGGTGTGCCATGCGCACATGGCCTGTGCCGTCTCGTTCTCATGATGGGGGAAGACGAGATCTGAGCCGCCGCCGTGGATGTCGATGGGCGTGCCCAGATACCGATGGATCATGGCGCAGCACTCGGTATGCCAGCCCGGACGTCCGTCGCCCCAAGGAGAGGGCCAGCTGGGCTCGCCCGGCTTGGCGGCCTTCCAGAGCGCGAAATCGAAGGGGTCGCGCTTCTCGTCGTTCACCTCGACGCGCTCGCCGGCACGCAGCTGATCGAGTTCGCGGCCCGAGAGCACCCCATAGGAGCTGTCGCTGCGCACCGAGAAATACACGTCGCCCGAGGGCACCGTGTAGGCGTTTCCCTGCTCGATGAGCAGCTCGATCATCTCCATCATGGCTTCGATCTCGCGCGTGGCGCGCGGGCGGATATCGGGGTCGAGGATGCCGAACCGGCGCATCTGCTCGATGAAGGCCTGGCTGTATTTCTCGGCAACCTCTGCTGCGGTGCGGCCTTGCTCGTTGGCGCGATCGATGATCTTGTCGTCCACGTCGGTGAGGTTCTGGGCGAACGTGACCTCGAATCCCTTGAACATGAGGTAGCGGCGGATCATATCGAAGCTGAGGAACGTGCGCGCATTGCCGATATGGATCTGGTCGTACACCGTGGGCCCGCACACGTACATGCGCACCTTGCCCTCTTTGACGGGCACGAACTCCTGCTTTTTGTGGTACTGCGTGTTATAGATCTGCATGGGTACTCCTTGCGATTGCGGGCGATGCGGGGAACGAACGGTGCTACGAGCTGCAACATCGCCGCTCTTCGAGCAGAGCCACGGCAAACGCCCCGATGCCCTCCTTGCGTCCGACGAACCCCAGATGCTCGGTGGTGGTGGCCTTCACGCCCACATGCTCCACGGGAAGCGCGAGCACCTGGGCGAGACGGGCGCGCATGGCATCGCGATGCGGCGCCAGCTTGGGCGCCTGCGCCGTCACGGTGGCGTCGATATCGACGATCTCGAAGCCCTGCGCGCGCACCCGACGTGCAACCTCGGCGAGCAACGTGAGCGAGTCGGCCCCCTCGTAGGCGGGATCGGTATCGGGGAAGAGCGTGCCGATATCGTCCATGCGGGCAGCGCCCAGAAGCGCATCGGCGATGGCATGCGCGAGCACGTCGGCATCGGAATGGCCGGCAAGGCCGCGCTCAGAGGGAACGCTCACGCCGCCCAGGATGAGCGGGCGCCCTTCGCAGAACGCATGCACGTCGTATCCGTGGCCGATCCTCATACGAGCGCCTCCCCCGTGCCCGCGCGCATGCGCAGGACCGCCTCGGCAAGGGCGATATCCTCGGGAAACGTGACCTTGAAATTGGGCGATGAGGGCTCCACGCAGCGCACGAGCGCACCGGCGCGCTCCACGAGGCTGGCGTCGTCGGTGCCGACGAAACCCTCGGCGCGGGCGCTCGCATAGGCATCGAGCAGCACGCGGGTGCGGAAGGTCTGCGGCGTCTGGGCAGCCCAGTAGAAGCTGCGATCGGGCGTGGCCACCACCATGCCGTCCTCCACGAGCTTGAGCGTGTCGGTGACGCGTGTGGAAACGAGCGAGCCCCCGAGCGTCTTGTCTATGCGCAGGACCGCGATGGCGCGCTCGATGGTATCGGTCTCGATGAGGGGGCGCGCCGCATCATGAACGGCGACGTAGGTGCAGCCGCGCGGCATGACGGCAAGGCCGGATGCAACCGACTCCTGGCGCACCTCTCCCGCACGGGCGAGCGAGATAGGCGTGACGAGCGCAAGCTCGGAGGCGATCTCATCGACCTCGAAGCGACGATCCTCGGCGCACACGACCACGATGTGGCCGACCGAAGGGGCGCCGTCGAAGGCGATGAGCGACCACGCGAGGAGCGGGCGGCCGCAGAGCTGCACGAACTGCTTGCCCTGCGGATCGCCGAACCGCACGCCGAGACCGCCCGCAACGATGATCGCCACGGTGTCGGCACCGTGCGAGGAGCCCGCGACCCGAGCTGCGTCGGGGCATACCGTTGTTTGGCAGCCCATCATCGGCTGCGATCCCACATACGGTGCAGGCTGTCGGCGAGCACATCGGGGTTGCTGACGCCCACCTCCTCGAGCTTGGCGGGGTCTTCATCGACGGCGGCCACGATGTCTTGCAGCGAGCCGTACTCGTCGATGATCTTGTCGGCCATGCCCGTGCGCACCACCGACACGCGGTTGAGGGTGCGCAGTCCCAGAGGGGTCATGATGGAGTCGATCGAAAGGTCTTCGTAGCCCAGCGCCTTGGCCACGTTCTTGGGCGAGCGTAGCTGGTCGTTGGGGGTGTTGTGCAGCTCGGTGAGAATGGCGGCGGCGTTCTCGACTGACGAGTCGAGCGCGTAGTCGCGGATGAGCAGCGTGTACTCCTCCTCCAGCGCGCCCGCATACTCCTGACGCTGCATCTCGATGATGCGGCCGGTGCTCCCGAGCTCGAGGATGCACGAGTCGAGCTCCTCGGCGGATGCCAGGAGCATCTCGCAGAGGTAGATGACGTTGGAGACGTCGGCCAGCGTGACGAAGTTATCGAGCTCGAGCGCGGAGAGGCGCAGGAGCTGGCGATCGAGCTGCTGGCGCGTGCTCTGCATGGCGGCTGTGAGCTGCGAGGCGCTCGCCATGACCTCCGACATGGTTCTGAGCTGGATGCCTTTGCCGTCGACGTAGACGTTGACAACCTGGCGGCGCTCCGAGATGGAGATGACCGTGGCGTTGGTGAGCAGGCTCATGCGCGCGGCCGTGCGGTGGCGCGTGCCCGTCTCGTTGGTGGGCAGCGAGGGATCGGGGTTGAGATGGAAGTTGGCGCACAGGATCTTGGTGAAGTCCTTATCGATGACAACCGCGCCGTCCATCTTGCACAGCTCGAACAAGCGGCTTGCCGTGAACGAGACATCGAGTTTGAAACCATCGTTGCCGGCAGCCATCACCGCCTGCTCGTCGCCTATGGTGATGAGCGCTCCCAGGTGTCCGGCGATGATCATATCGATAGCCATGCGTAACGACGTGCCGGGCGCGCACATGCGGATAGCCTGCTCGCGGCGCTGCTTGGGGCTCAACACATCCTGCTTGGCTTCTTGGACGTCCATGGTTTCCTCTTTCGAGCCGACAACCTGCCGAATTAAGTATAGCTGAGCCGATGGCAGCACGTGTCATCGGCTCAGCGGTTGCACCCTCGAGGTTGTACGCCCTCCGAGAAGGACGTTCCGTGCGCGGCTACTCTTCCGATGAGAGCACCCCTCCGCGATCGGAGGCCGCAGGAGACGCAAGGCTGCGCTCCGCAGGCGGAAGATCCGCGGTCATGCTCGTGCGCTTGCGCGGCGCGGGAATCTCGCCCGTGGTCTTGGTGAAGACGAGCTTGCCGTCCTCCACGTCCACGAGCACGATATCGCCGGGCTTCCAGCTGCCGCCGAGGAGCTCCTCCGACAGCGGGTCCTCGATGAGGGTCTGGATGGCGCGACGCAGCGGGCGGGCGCCGTACACCGGATCGGTGCCCTCCTGGGCGATGAGTTCGCGCGCCTCGTCGGTCAGCTCGATCGACATGCCCTGGGCCACCAGACGGTCGCGCAGGTCCATGACCATGAGGTCCACGATCTTGCGGATCTGCTCGGGCTTGAGCGAGGTGAACACCACGACCTCATCCACGCGGTTGAGGAACTCGGGACGGAACGCCTTCTTGAGCTCGGCGGTCACGCGGCTCTTGATCTCCTTGTCGGAGAGGCCCGTGTCGCCGGATGCCGAGAATCCCATGGTGGAGGTGTGGGCGATGTCGCGCGCACCGATGTTGGAGGTCATGATGATGACCGTGTTGGAGAAGTCCACCGTGCGGCCCTGGCCGTCGGTGAGCCTGCCCTCGTCGAGGATCTGCAGCAGGATGTTGAACACATCGGGATGCGCCTTCTCGATCTCGTCGAACAGGACCACCGAGTAGGGACGGCGGCGGACCGCCTTGGTGAGCTCGCCGCCCTCGTCGTAGCCCACGTATCCGGGAGGGGCGCCCACGAGCTTGGAGACGGTGTGCTTCTCCATGAACTCGCTCATGTCGTAGGAGATGAGCGCGTCCTCGCTGCCGAAGAGGAACTCCGCGAGCGATTTGGCGAGCTCGGTCTTGCCAACGCCCGAAGGGCCGAGGAAGATGAACGAGCCGCCGGGACGGCGCGGGTCTTTGAGGGGCGAGCGGCTGCGGCGGATGGCGCGGCTCACGGACGAGACGGCCTCTTCCTGGCCGATGACGCGCTCGTGCAGCGCATCCTCGCAGCGCAGGAGCTTCGACGCCTCCGCCTCGGTGAGGTTGGAGACGGGCACGCCCGAGATGGACGACACCACGTCGGCGATGTCCTGCTCGTCGACGGTGACGATATTGGTGTCGAGCTGGGCGCGCCATGCGGTCTCGAGCTCCTCGCGCTTGGCTGTGAGCTCCTTCTCCTCGTCGCGCAGGTGCGCCGCACGCTCGTATTCCTGAGCCGCAGCAGCGGCGGCCTTATCGTCTTTCACGCGGGCGAGTGCGGCGTCGACCTCGGCGATCTCGGGCGGCAGGCTCATCTTGTGGATGCGCGTGCGCGCGCCGGCCTCATCGAGGATGTCGATGGCCTTGTCGGGCAGGAAGCGGTCCTGCACGTAGCGGTCGGACAGCACGACGGCGGCGTTGACGGCGGCGTCGGTGTAGCGCACGTGGTGGTGCTTCTCGTACGCGTCCTGCAGGCCGCGGATGATCTCGACGGTGTCATCCTGGCTGGGCTCGCCTATGTTGACGGGCTGGAAGCGGCGCTCGAGCGCGGAGTCCTTCTCGATATGCTTGCGGTACTCGTCGGCCGTGGTGGCGCCGATCACCTGGATCTCGCCACGCGAAAGAGGCGGCTTGAGGATGGCGGCGGCATCGAGCGATCCCTCGGCGGAACCCGCACCCATGATGGTGTGGATCTCGTCGATGAAGAGGATGTCGGTTTGGGATTCCTCAAGCTCGTGCACGACCTTCTTCATGCGCTCTTCGAACTCGCCGCGATACTTGGAACCCGCCACGAGGCTGGCCACGTCGAGGGTCCAGAGCTGCTTGCCGCGCAGAATGTCGGGCACGTTGCCGCCGGCGATCAGCTGCGCGAGGCCCTCCACGATGGCTGTTTTGCCCACGCCAGGATCGCCGAGGATGAGCGGGTTGTTCTTCTGACGGCGTGCGAGCACCTGCATGACGCGCTCGATCTCGCGGTCGCGGCCTATCACCGGGTCGAGCTTGCCGTCGGCGGCGAGCTTGGTGAGGTTGCGGCCGTAGGTCTCGAGCACGGAGCCCTCGTCGGAGGCGCCGGGCTGCGGGAAGCCGAACATGCCGGGGTCGTTGCGCATGCCCGTCTCAACGGGGCTCTGCTCGGAGCTCTTGCTCTTGTCGATAAGCTCGTTGACGGCATTGCGCACGGCGTCGCCCGAGACGCCCAAGGTGCGCAGCGCGTCCATGGCACGGCCGTTGCCCTCGGCCACGATGCCGAGCAGCAGGTGCTCGGTGGCGATGTAGGTTTGGCCGTGGGTCATCGTCTCGCGATAGGCGCCCTCGAGCACGCGCTTCGCACGCGGCGTGAAGGGGATGTGCCCGCCGGGGACGGGTTCGCTTTCCTCGGTGGAAAGCTCTTTGATGGTGTGCAGGGTCTCGTCGTAGGTCACGTCGAGCTTGGCGAGCGCCTGGGCCGCGATGCCCTCCCCCTCCTTGATGAGGGCGAGCAGCAGATGCCCCGTGCCCACGTACATCTGGCCGAGGTTGCGTGCCTCGTCTTGCGCGATGCTCATGACCTTACGCGCTTTATCGGTGAATTTCTCGAACATGCCGTTCTCCTTGCCGATGGGATGCGGGCGAGAAGGTCGCCCGCCGCGTTGTTTTAGTATGTGTACCCATTATCCCCGTGGGATTTCATGAGGTCATGACCACCCGCTCCACCCGGGGATACTCCCCCATTGGGGAATACTCCCCGAGTGGGGATGCGAGGAGGGCATGGCACCGAATGGGCTTATTCCTGCGGATTCTGGCACCAGAAGGCCTTATTCCTCAGGAACAGGGCGGTTTGGGGGATCAAGTTGCAGGAATAAGGCGATTTGGCGCCACGGGCGGTGCGCGGTCTAGTACAGCTTGGCGCCTGCGGGAATGGCATCGTCGAGCGTGAGCAGGTTCAAGACCTCCTGGCCGTCGATGCGGTGGATGGCCGAGATGAGCATGCCGCAGCTCTCGATGCCCATCATCGCACGCGGCGGCAGGTTGACGATGGCCACGGCGGTCTTGCCCGCAAGCTGCTCGGGGCTGTAATACTCCTTGATGCCCGAGAGGATGGTGCGGTCGCTCTCGGTGCCGTCGTCGAGCGTGAATTTGAGCAGCTTCTTGCTCTTGGGCACCTCCTCGCACGCCTTGATCTTGACCACGCGGAAATCGGATTTGGAGAAGGTGCCGAAGTCGACCAGATCGGCGAAGAGCGGTTCGACGTAGAGACCTTCCTGCGGAATCTGCGGGGCCTGCGCTGCCTCGGGATCCCCGGTGGCGGGCGCTGCCTCGGCGGGCCCGGCGGTCTTGGCGTAGATGTCGCCCACAGGCGCGATGGCCTTCATGGCGTCGAGCGTGGCCGAGAAGAGCTCGTCGAGTTCCATGCCCAGCAGCTCGGCACCCTTGGCGATGATCTCGCGGTTGCAACCGGCGGCGAAGGCCTTGGCCTTGAACTTCTTCTTAACCGACTTGACCTCCATGTCGGCGACGCTGCCCGACGGGCGCATCTTGGCGACCGCCTGGATGAGGCCGGAGAGTTCGTCCACGGCGAAGAGCCACCGCTCCATCTTGGCCTCGGGCTCGGGCAGCTCGGCGTTCTGGTCGCAGTTATGCGTCTGGATGGCGTGGATGAGCTCGGGCGTGCCGCCCGCCTCCGCGATGATCTCGCCCGCCTTCACCGTGTGCTGCACGGGATCCGGATACTTCTCCCAGTCGAGGTCGTGGAGCAGACCCACCTGGCCCCAGAACTCGACGTTGGCGGGATCGTCCTTCTCGGCGAAGTAACGCATGAGGGCCTCGAGGGTCTCGGCGTGCGCAACGTGGAACGGATCCTCGTTGTAGCGCTTGATCAGATCGTGCGCCTGCTCGCGCGTGAGCCCGGTTGCGAGCGCGCCGCCTACCGCAGCCTGCTTGCGCGCATGCTCGGGACGCATATGGGGGAAGAGCAGCACATCGCGGATGGATGCCTCGTCGCAGAAGAGCATGATCATGCGGTCGATGCCGTAGCCGATACCGCCTGCGGGGGGCATGCCGTACTCGAGCGCACGGATGTAATCGGCGTCGTACTCCATGGCCTCATCATCGCCCGCAGCCTTGGCCTCCACCTGAGCGAGGAAGCGCTCCTCCTGGTCGATGGGGTCGTTAAGCTCGGAGAATGCGTTGGCGTATTCATGGCCCGCGATGACGAGCTCGAAGCGGTCGGCAATCCGGGGATCGTCGTCTTTGCGCTTGGAGAGCGGCGAGACCTCCACGGGGTAGTCGCACACGAAGGTGGGATCGGTGATGGTCTTCTCGCCCAGCTCATCGTAGAGCTCGAAGAGGAGCTTGCCGGCGCCCCAGCCCTCCGCCCACTCGATACCGTGCTCGGTGCAGAGGGAGCGCAGCTCGTCGAGCGGCGTGTCGATGGTCACCTGCACGCCCACCGCCTCGCTCGCGATCTCGGCCACGGTGGCGGAGCGCCACGGGCTCGCAAGGTTGATCGTGACGCCCTGGTACACGATCTCGTCGCCTTTGCCCACGGCGGCGGCGCACGCCTGGAAGAGTTGCTCGGAGAGGCGCTTCATGCCCTCGAGGTCGGAGTAGGCGCAATACGCCTCCATGGAGGTGAACTCGGGGTTGTGGGTGAGGTCCATGCCCTCGTTGCGGAACTGGCGACCGATCTCGAACACGCGGTCGAGGCCGCCCACGATGCAGCGCTTGAGGTGGAGCTCCGTGGCGATGCGCAGATAGCAGTCCTGGTCGAGCGCGTTGAAATGCGTGGTGAAGGGGCGGGCGTTGGCGCCTCCGAGCGTTTCCTGCAGGATTGGCGTCTCAACCTCGAGATAGCCCTGCTCCTCCATGAAGCGCCGGATGGCGGAGACGATCTTGGAGCGGTTGACAAAGGTCTCCTTGACCTCGGGATTCATGATGAGGTCCACGTAGCGCTGGCGATAGCGCACCTCGCGGTCGGACAGGCCGTGGAACTTCTCGGGCAGCGGGCGGATGGCCTTGGAGAGCAGCGTGAGCGTGCGCACCATCACGGAGAGCTCGCCGCGCATGGTACGGGTGACGACGCCGGCAGCCTGCACGACGTCGCCCAGGTCGATGCTGTCGAGCAGGGTCCAGCTCGCCCCGTCCATGACATCGATCTTGGAAAAGAGCTGGATGGTGCCGGTGGCGTCTTGGCAGTCGAGAAACGCGAGCTTGCCGTGGCGTCTGAACGCCCTCACGCGTCCGCCCACGCAGACGGACTCGTCATCGGGGCCGAACTGGCCGTTTTCCAGATGCCCGAAGCGCTCCCCCACCGCCGACACGGTCCAGGAGATGGAGCTTTTGATGGGATAGGGGTTGATGCCGGAATCGATGAGAGCCTGCCTGCGCGAGCGGCGAACCTCGCGCTCGTCGACATGCTGGGTGCTCGTGGTGCTGTCTGACATGGATACTCCTTACAGAAGGAACACCCCGCACTGCGTTCCGCAGTCGCGGGGTGCGTGTTCGTGCGTGTGCACCGTCGACTAGCGGGTGATCCCGACGATGGTGTACTTCTTTGATGTGCCCGAGGGGGTGACGAACTCAACCTCGTCGCCCTTTTTGCGGCCGATAAGCGCCGCGCCGGCGGGCGATTCGTTGGAGATCTTGTGATCGAGGGAGTTGGTCTCGGTGGTGCCCACGATGGTGAAGCTCGTGCGCTTGCCCTTGGCGTCCTCGAGCTCGACGACGCAGCCGATGGAGATCTTCATGCTGCGGCTCTTGGACGTGTCGACCACCTTCGCAACCGAGAGGATCTGACGGATCTCCGCGATGCGGGCGGCGTTTTTGGCCTGTTCCTCTTTCGCAGCATCGTATTCGGCGTTCTCGGAGAGGTCGCCGAAGCCGCGCGCCTCCTGAATGCGCTGGATGATCTCGGCATCCTTTTCGCCCTCACGGAACGCCAGCTCATCGACGAGCTTCTGGCGGCCTTCGGGAGTGAGGTGAATCTCTTTGATGTTATCCATGCTCAAGCCTTTTGCCTTACTCGCTGGTCTTCTTGGTGCTCTTCTTGGAGGTTTTCTTGGCGGTCTTCTTCTTGGGCGCGGGCTCGGCGTCCTCGTCCTCGATGTCCTCGTCGTCCTCGTCGGTTACATACTCGACGTCGTCCTCGTCATCCTCCACCTCGTCGTCCTTATCGCCGTCTTCCATGCCCTCGCGGACGTTCTTGACGGTCTGGCCGAGGCTCTTGCCGAGCTTGGGAAGGTTCTTCGGCCCGAAGATGACCAAGATGACAACAAGAATGACGATCAATTCCAAAGGGCCCATACCAAGAAACATGTCAATCCTCCTCAAGCACCGGTTGGTGACGCATATATGCGAAAATGCTGCACAGGACAGTATAGCTAAAAACGAACGTCTGTAACAATCTTTACGTGCAAACCTTTACGATTGTTCTGGTATTAACCATCGAAGGGGTATAACTCGTGTCGCCGTGGGTTCTCGTGCTTCTCATCGCGTTTGCCGTCATCACTGCCGTCTATGCTGCGCTGCCGTGGCTTTTGAGCCTGCGCGGCGTGGAGATGCGGCGGCGCTCCCTCTTTGGGACGATGCTCGTCTTCGAGCATGCCGATGAGGACGGCACGCCGATCAGGCTCCTCAACGTCAACGGGACGTTTCAATCGGCCACGTATCTCTCCGACGAGCTGTGGGCGGAGCTCGTGTGCGCGTACCACCGCACCATGGTGGATGCCATCGATGAGATGGGCCGTGCGCGCAGCGTGCTCGTCATCGGCGGGGGCGGCTATTCGCTTCCGAAGCACCTGCTCGCGCACACCAAGCGTATGGAGGTGACCGTCGTGGAGATCGACCCGCACGTCACGCAGGTGGCGCGCGATCGGTTCTTCCTCGACCGCGCGAAGGCGATGGCGGGCGAGCGCCTCGTGCTGATGAACGATGACGGGTGGCGGTATCTGCGCGACTGCGGCCGCACCTTCGATGTGATCATCAACGACGCCTTCTCGGGGTCGCGACCGCTCGGCGCGCTCTCCAACAGCGAGGGCGCTGCACTGATCCGCGCGCATCTGAGCGATGGCGGGCTCTATCTGGCCAATGTGCGCTCGCCGCTCACCGGGCGCAAGGCGGAGACGCTCGCGCAGGTCAAGGAAGCATTTAGGCGCGAGTTCTCGCAGGTCGAGGTTGTTCCCGAGATGCCCGATCAACCCGATATGCTGGCGAACAACGTCGTCATCGCGCGGGCGTGACATTGCGGCGCCTGCGGCGTGCGCTTATCGCCGCGCGTATCGCCGTGGCACGGAATCGCCTTATTCCTGCGGTTTTTGGCACCAGAAGGCCTTGTTCCTGAGGAATAAGGCCTTCTGGGGGATCGAGTTGCAGGAATAAGACGTTCTTGCCATGCCCTTCTCGCCGCGCTACAGGCGGAGCCGGAAAGTGCGCGGCGCAAGTCGGTACACCAGGACGCTCGCCACGACGCAGTAGGAGATGCAGAAGACGGCGACCGCCGCGCCGAAGGCCGGCGCAGGTATCCGAATCCACGCCAGCAGGTAGCAGATCGCATAGGTCGCCGAGGTCATGACGACATACGTCGCGCTCTTCATCTCCGTACCCGCATTGTAGGGCTGCAGCAGGTAGTACAGGACCAGATAGTGCGCGGAAAGGAAGACGCTCATCACCGTGGCGGACACGAAGAGCGCCGCATAGTTCATCGGATCATCCGTACCGCCGGAGAGATAGAGCAGCGCCGCGAGCACCGCTCCGATCACAGCAGCCGGCAGCAGGTTCACCTTGACGATCTCGCGCAGACGGATCCAGAACAGCCGCAGGATGCTTTTCGGCTGCTTGTAGAAGGAATAGGTCAGCAGGCTGCGATCGCAGTTGATGAACAGCGCCTGGGTGAAGCCCGCCCCACGGTTGATCACGTACATCACAAGGGTCAAATACGGCAGATAGGACATGAGCGCGCTGTTCAGTCCAGCCTCGAACGAGGGGGCATGCCGCATCGCGATCACGCAGGCGACGAACGCGATAAGGACCCCTCCGGCAATCCGCTTCGATGACTTCCACAGAAGCTTCCGGTGCCGCTTGACGAACAGCTCGTTCAGGTATTCGAGGCCCTTCCTCTGGCTTGTGATACCTGCATCTGCACTGATGCTCTTTCTGCTCGCATCCGCCTGAGCGCTCTGGACGGTAATCGGGTTGGTCACAAGCGCATCCGTCAACAGCTCCTTGTACATCGTGGGATAGTGGGCGAAGGCCAGTATCTTCCACAATGCCAGCATGCCCAGAAGGATCCCGGCAGCCATGCAGGCCACAGCCGCTTCCGCAGGGATCGCAAGCCCTGCGCACGGCAGCCCGTATGCGGCGCCGAGCAGCGCAAGCGTCGCAACCCACAGCGGCGCGCCGGCCCGCGCCTCGTTGTATGCCTGCCCGCCCTTCTCGTACGCCATCAGCCGCCATGCGCTGTAGATCATCTTCACGCCCGCCACGTACGGCGGGATGATCAGGCACTGCCCGAGGGACAGGCCCGCCGGCGGGCCGAACAGCACGGCGCACAGCGCAAAGCCCGCAAGCACCTTCGCGAGCGCATAGAAGCAGTTGGCAAGGGTGTACTCCCGCGCGTCCATGCCGAGCAGGACCATGGCATAGTACTTGTCCTTCGACGGATCGAACAGGTAGGTGTTCATCGCCGCGCCGACCAGGGAGAGCAGCAGGAACAGGTGGAGGAAGAGCTGCGCCTCGGCCTCTGCGGGAACATCCAGCAAGCTTATGGGCCCCAGTATCATAGCGGCAACGTACAGGACCTTTCCGACAAACACCGACAGGATCTCCCAGATCACGGACAGGATGTTCGCAAGGACCTTGAACCCGCGCCGACGATACGCATCGGCAGGAACAAGCCGCTTGATCAGGGGAGCTTGTCTGAGGCTGTAGAGGATCGCGTTGACGCGATAGGTGTTTTTCAGCGAGAAGGACAGCCGCAGGGTCTTACGCATCTCCTTCTCCCTTCAGTGCCGCGATGATCTTGTCCTTGAACTCCCGGTCATCGAGATCCGACGTGTCGACGGGTTCCAGCACGCCGTGGTTCAGCAGCACGATCTCATCGCACAGATCCAGCGCCAAATCGAGAAGGTGCGTCGAGAAGATGATGATCCTGCCCTCCTTCAGAGAGCGCAGCAGCTGCTTCATCTCCTCTGCGACAACGACATCGAGGGAGGTCAGAGGCTCATCCAACAGCATCAGGTTCGGGCGCGCGATGATGCTGGCAAGCATCTGCATCTTGCTCTTCATGCCCTGGGAATAGTCCTTGAGCAGCTTGCCCCTGTCCTCCTCCTCGATGCCCATGATGTCGAGATAGTCGTCGATGGGCTTGACGTCGTGCAGCGTGTCCGCGTGGATGTCGAGGAAGAACCGCAAGAACTCCCGCCCGGTTAGGAACTCCGGGACGATCGGCGTCGAGAGCACATAGCCGATGTCCTCGGGCAGGGCATCTCTCACGCCGTCCTCCGTCTCAAAATGGAACGTGCCGCCGTCGAAGCGGATATCTCGATTGAGGCAGTTGAAGAGGGTCGTCTTTCCGGCGCCGTTCCTGCCGAGCAGCCCGTAGATCTTCCCCTCCTCGAAGGCAAAGCTCACGTCCCTCAGGACTTCCTTCGCATCAAAGCTCTTCGATAGGTGCTCGATGGCAAATCTCATGGCTCCCAAACTTTCTTTTCTGGAGACCTCTTTTCCGGAGACGGGCCGAGACGAATGCGGCAAACGGCGCGTCGCGCAGAAACGGATCCCAAGCCTTACCTTATTATGTTAGCGGACGTTTACCGGAAAATCCTGATGAGCAGAAACCCCACAGCACGCCCGACGAGTGCGGAGACTGCGGCATAGATTGCCTTCATGGCAAGGGGGTGCAGGCTATGCCCGCCATGAGGGCGAAGATGATGTAGGAGGGCGCCAGAGCCCAGCCAAGCCGCTCCGTCCCGAGGACAAGCAGGGCGGCGGCGCACAGAAGGAAGGCGATGGCAACCGCCGTCAACGTCATCATACGCTTGTACGTCTTTTGTATTGGGCGATGAAAAAAGAGCTGCACTACTAGATTTGACAATATCGAGGAAAACACCGCTTGCCAGACGCGGCAGAGCCCATCGCGCGGTCGAGATCTTCCGTCCAAACAGTATCGCGAGCCACGCTGACGTATAATCTGCACAGATGTGCCGTGGCGTCGGGGAGTTGAGGCATATGGACATCCGCAAGGTGCGGTTCATAGAGCCGGGAGCGCCGCCGTATAGGCGCACACCGCTGAACCTGTTCGTATACGACCGCTACATCCGCAATCCGTCCACCGGGCTCATGACGCTCGCCACCATCGTGCACCGTCGCATCGACGATACGCTCATGTACAGCGAGTCCATCTCGAAGGTGCGATGGAACGATTGCCTCGATGCCGATGTCGTGTTCATCGGGATATTCACGTTCGCCGCGCCGCGCGGCTATGAGATCGCCGATGAGATCCGCCGGGCATCCGATGCGATCGTGGTGATAGGCGGTCTCCACGCCACCATGTGCCCCGAGGAGGCTGCGGCCCACGCCGACTATGTCCTGCTGGGCGAGGGGGATGAGACCATACTCCACCTCTTGGATGCATTGCAGGCAGACGAGGAGCCTGCGTTTGCCGGCGTGGCGCGCATGGACGCCGACGGCGCGTTCCACAGCACGGGCATGCCTGCTCCCCCGCACGACATCGACACGATACCCGACCGCTATCTGGTGTGGAACTACCATAAGATGGCCGGGCACAACACGCTGTGGGGGCAGGTGCACGCCTCGCGCGGGTGCCCGCACGACTGCGATTACTGCTCGCTCGTGCGCCTGTACGGGCACCGTGTGCGCACGCGCAGCCCGCAGAACGTGGTGGAGGACATCAGGCGCTGCATCGCCTTCCACGATGAGGGGCGCCATCGCATCTCGACGGTGCTCTGGCTCACCGACGACAACTTCTTCGCCGACCGCGCGTGGGCGCTGTCGGTGCTCGATGCCATCATCGAGAGTGACATCGACTACCGCTTCACCATCCAGGCGCGCTACGAGGTGGGCTTTGACGACGAGATGCTCGAGCGCCTTGCGCAGGCGGGTTTCGTGGAGCTGGCGATGGGCATCGAGTTCATCGATGACGATGCGTTCCGCGAGTTCCACAAGCGCAGCTCGAAAAGCGATATAGAGCGCGCGGTCGCCAATATCCGGGCGCACGGGCTGCGCGTGCGCGGGCTGTTCATATTCGGGGCGCAGAGCAACCGGCCCGGCGTGGGAAAGGCGGTCGCACGTTTTGCCATGGACAACGGCGTCCAGGGCATACTGCTGCAATCCATGTATTTCATCCCGGGGACGCCCGCCTTCGAGGAGTACAAGGACGAGCTGCTGCACACGAACTGGGAGAAGTGCGTGGGCAACGTGGTGCACCGGCCGCGCAACATATCGGCGCGCCAGCTGCAGCGCGAGATCATCGAATGCAGCAAGACGTATTACTCGTGGCGCCGCCTGCTCTCTGCGCTCGTGCATGAGCGTGGCATAGACCGCGTGCTCTTTGCCGGCGAGTTCTTCTGGCAGATGAGCGAGCGCGCCCGCATGCGCCGCGAACTGCCCGCCCTGCCCGACGACTAGCACGGCCCTTTGCGACGTGGCGCTTCTTCCCGTAGCGGCGAAGGACGTTTGCCGCACACCTCTCCGGTTAACCTTCTCAATGATCGTTCTGCCTGCGGGAATGTCGATCTTGCCGCACAAGTGTCGAGGTTGTGCGGCAAAGGCGGGCACCGTTTCCCGCGCGCGCGGCCTGAAAGCTCCTAGAATGAACACCGGTCGCGACTTGAAGGGAACGGGGCCGCATGGCAGGCCACGCCGACGTCAACGCCGAGGCGATCGGACGCTGGATCGACGGGGGCTGGGAGTGGGGCGCCCCCCTATCGCACGAGGCCTGGCTGCGCGCCCGCGCAGGCGACTGGGAGGTCAGGCTCACCCCCGTCAAGGCCGTGCCGCACGCGTGGCCCGGCGATCTGGGCGGCGCGCGGGTGCCGGGGCCCGCCTCGGGCGGCGGCCAGCAGACCCCCATCTTCAAGGCAGCGGGCGCCGAGGTCACCGTGCTCGGCCACACGCCCGCCCAGCTGTGTTTTGTCAATAGGAACTGAGCAGAATGGCCATCTGTTTTTGAGCAGTTCGGTCGCGGGATCTGCGCACGCTTTCTGAGCAGGCCTACCCCTGCATGAGGGCGTGGCGGGCCCTGTAGGACTCGCCCCTGAACTGCAGGAGCCTGCCGTGGTGGACCACCCTGTCGATCACCGCCGCGGCCATCTGGTCGTCGCCGAAGACCGGCCCCCACCTCGAGAACTCGAGGTTGGTGGTGATCACCACGGACTGCCGCTCGTAGGCGTCGGGGAACACCTGGAACAGCAGCCTGGCCCCGTCGGCGTCCAGCGGCAGGAACCCCAGCTCGTCCACGACGAGCAGGGCCGCGCGCCCGAAGCCCTCCGGCCAGGCCACGGCGGACCAGTCGTAGCCCTCGAAGGTCTTGGGGGCCGGCAGCGCGCAGCGCCTCAGCAGCGCCGCGCGCCTGGAGGCCTCCCTGCTGGCGCGCTCCGCCTCGAGGTAGCCCGCGAGACGCTCGACCTGCCTGGGCGTGCCCGCCTCGGCCCACTCCCTGAGCACCGCGCCGGTGAGCGCGCACGCCCTGCCCGCCTCGAGCACGCGCGCCGCGAGCGCCGCGTCAGCCGGCATCGCGGACCGCCCCCTCACCGATAAGCGCGTCGTACACCGACAGGTCCGCCGCGCCGCCCGGGCAGGCGCGTCCCGACGAGATCCTGCGCGCGGCCAGGTCGACGGACGCGTCGTCGGGCACGCGCCCTCCCGCGCACGCCAGCTCCGCGGCGGCGCAGGCGGCCCCGAACCCCGACGCCTCGGCGGCCCGCCCGATCGCCCTGAGCGTCTGCCTGCGCCCCGCCGCGTCCATCCGGTCGACGGCGGCGACCAGCGCAGGCGGCATGTCGAGCCTGATCGTCGACTCCCCGAAGGCCCGCGGCCTTGCCACCAGCGCCGGCACGAGCGAGAGCGGGTTGCGCACGGTCGGGCCCTCCCCGAAGGCCCGCGGCGGCACCGCCACGCGCCTGCCGCGGTCGGCGAGCACCTCGATGCTGGAGACCCTCACGCCGACGAGCAGCTCGCGCGAGCGCCATGCGGGGCCGCAGGCGTACTCGCGGCCGTCGACCGAGACGTAGCCGCGCTTGTCGGAGCGTGCGCGCACCCACCTCACCGCGTCGAAGGGCGTCCCCGGGAGCGAGAGCATCGCGGCGAGGTCCTCCGCGAGCGCCTCGGGGACGGGCCTGCCGTCGCGGGCGCGCGAGGACGCGTTGAGCCGGGCGCAGCCGTCGGCCAGGTAGGCGTTCAGGGCCCCGAGCGAGGGGAAGGACGGCACGGGCACCAGCAGGTTGCGCCTCAGGAAGCCGACCGCATTCTCGACCGAGCCCTTCTCGTTGCCCGAGTAGGGTTGCAGTAGCGGCTCTCGATCCGGTAGTGGGACCTGAACAGGGAGAAGAGCGCCGACTCGGCCACCTCGCCCCGGACCATCCTCCCGGCCTCGGTGGCGTTGTCGAGCACGAGGGTGTGCGGCGCGCGCCCGATCCGGGCGAACACGTCCGACAGCCCGCCGCACATGCACTCCGCCCGCTGGCACATCTCCGCGACGCAGAAGCGGGCGTTCGAGTGGGGCAGCGCGACGGCGAGCAGCTTGAGGTCCAGCATCCTCCCCGCGACCTCGGCCCTGAAGGAGCCGAAGTCGGCCTGCGCGGTCCCGGGCGCCCAGCCCAGCTCGAGATACCCGTCCCCGGCGGGGACGGGCAGAGACGCCCTCCATGCGGCCACGAAGCGCCTCACGCTCGAGTAGGAGCCCGTGTAGCCGCGCTCCGCGACGAGCCTGTCGAAGATCCTCCTCGCGGTGTGGCGCTGCTTTCGCGGCGCGCCGAGGTCGGCCTCGAGGACGCCCCTGATCCAGGCGGCGTGCGCGTCCACCGCGGGGTGCGGCCTGGGGGCCGGGACGGGCGGCTCGGGGGACATGTCCTCCATGTCGGCGTACTTGGCGACGGTGTTGCGGCTCAGGCCGAGCTCGCGCGCGATCTCGGCCCGCGGCACGCCCCTCGCGTCCATCATGCGTATATCATCTCCAGTATCCAGGGGCACGGTCATCGCTCCAATCCCTTCCGGGCGGGTGCTCGCCAAAGTCGCCGCCCGGAAGAACGTTACGGCAGGAGACACGCCCCTGGTGCGGGACGCGGCCCCTCTTGACCAAACTGCTCAAATCCAAATGACCGCGGTGCTCAGATCGCGGTGATCATTCGGGGCAGTTTCAAGTGAACATCAACAGCATGCCCTTCGACCCGCTCGCCGACCCCGACCAAGCCGCCCACCTCGCTTCGGACGATGCCGGCGTGCAGTCCAGCCGCACCCTCGACGAGATGCCCGGCGGCCTTCTGCGCGCGGGCCTTGCCATCGGCGACCTCTACGAGGACACCAACGGCGAGGGGCACCTCCGCGAGATGAACATCCCAAGCCACCTCGCCGTACGCGCCGTCAAAAGATGGGCGCCCCCGTCCAACCGGTGCTTCTCCGTGACAGTCTCCCCGTAGTCCCTTTGTCGCGTCGGGGCGCGGGCGGCCCCGGGAACCGCTTGGTACCAGATGGCCTTATTCCAACGATTCGAGCCGCGAGAAGGCCTTGCTCCTTGGACTAAGGCCTCCTGGGGGCGCAAACCGTTGGAATAGGGCGATTTGGTACCACGGGCTTGTCCTGGGCCGGTGCGCCCATGACACGGGAGCGCTGCGCTACTCTGCGGGATCTTCCAACGACATGGTTCCCTCGCAGATCTCCTTCAGATTCTCCGAGATGATCTCGAGCGCCCGATACATAGCCTGGCGCATCTCAGCCGTAAGCCCCTGCCCGGCGATTGCAAGGGCCTGCCCCGCTTTCCGCTCGACCTGCGCGGCCAAAGCCCGTCCCTCTTCCGTCAAGAGGATCGGGGCGCGATAGCGGCTCTTCCCGTGCGGCTCCACAATCCCCTTCTTCTGCAGCACGTCGATAGCGCGCGAGACGTCCGCCTTGTCCCTCTGCACCATCTCCGCCAACCGCGCAGCAGTGGGCTCCTCGTCGGCATTCAGAAGGACGACGAGATAGAGCGCGTAGGCGCCCTTCATGCCATAGGGGCGCATCTCCTCCGTGGCGATCTTGTTCCAGTGGCGTGCGATGCCGAATATGGATAGCGTGAAGCGCTCGAATCTGTCCATCCATGCTCCTCTCTGCGCCTTCAAAGCCACATGGCGTAAGGGCCTGCCGGCCGCATCCTACGCCTTGAAGAAGGCAACCGCCACGGCCCCCGGCCCCACATGGGTTCCGATGACGCTGCATACCTGCGCGCAATCCAGCTCGTCCACATGGCCCTGCCACAAACTCCCGCTGTTGCGGATATAGTTCTGGAGCAGGTCATCCGAAGTGCCCGTGTAGCCGAGAAGGATAGGCAGGCTGTAGTCCACGCCGCACCGCTCGATATGCTCCACCAGGAAATTGTTGGCCTTCTTGGGCCCGCGCGCCTTGCCCAGGACCTGAACCGTGCCGTCCTCCACGGTAACCACCGGCTTGATGTTCAGGATTCCCCCGGCCAGCCCCGCCGTCTTGGAGATCCTGCCCCCACGCACCAGATACTCCAGCGTATCCAAGGAGGCTAGGAGACAGACCCGCTCGCGCATCGCCTCGATCTCCGCTGCGAGCTCCGGAAGGCCCATGCCCTGCTCGGCGCATTGCAGCGCATGCTCGACCAAAATGCCGGCGCCGACCGTGGCGTTCCTGCTGTCGACCACGCGGATCTCGGGGTAGCCCTCGGCGGCCATGCGAGCGCTCTCATAGGTGCCCGACAGCTTTGACGAGAGCGTGATGACGAGTCCCTCCTGACCGTCTTTGCGCAGTCTGGAAAACACCTCCTCGAAGGCCGCAGGCGTGGCCTGGCTGGTCTTGGGCAGATCTTTTCCGCTCTCGAGCTTGCGATAGAACTCGTTCCGCGTGAGGTCGATGCCGTCGCGGAACTCCTCCTCGCCGAACAGGACGGTCAGAGGAACGACCTCGACCTGGTCGTTGAAACGCGCCGACATGTCCGTCGATGAATCGACGATGATCCGAACCTTCTTGCTGTTGTCCATCGATGCTGGTCCCCCATCTTCCAAAAGCGATGCATACCCATAGTTGTTGCGAAATCAACATTTGGATTCTAAACACCTATTGTTGAGATGTCAACATCTAGTGCACGCGCCCACAAGGGCTACGTGAACGCTGGTATGGATCTTTGGATGGACGGCCCTACTTGAACGCCCCTGCGCCCGCGAACGCATACGCCCTGACCATCATGACCATCGCAAATGCGACACAGCCCCAGGCAAGGAGCGTGAACGCCCTCGGCCATCGTGCATGCACGCGCCGCATCAGCGTGTCGACGGGATAGAGCAGCAAAAGGCCCATCACGGCAAACGAGAGCACGCCGCGCAGGCAGAGCAGGCCGTCCGGCGTGCAGAGGAAGTCCCAGCCGGGCACGCGATAATCCCAGGTCTGTATGCCGAAGCCGTAGAGCATCACCGCGCCGACGGCGTATTCGAGCACGGCAGTGAGCACGCAGATCGCGAGAAAGCAGTGCAACGGACGCTTGAGCAGACGATCCCAGATTCCGCCCACACCGAACAGGCACTCGATCGCCACGGCACCGAAGCCGTAGATCTGCAGGAAGGGGATGCCGAGGCCGCCGTGCTCGGGATCGAACCAGCCCCGCTCCACCAAGCCGATGCCCGCCTCGTACAGCCAGCCCAGCACGCCTGCGATCACGAAGGCGGAGGCGATGAGAGCGAGGCGGCTCTGCCGGGCGAGCGTATGGTCTGCGCTGTCGTGCGACATGGTGGGTTTCTGGTCGAACCGGATAGGACAGGCCGTGCACAGCATTAGACTATAGCGCATGAGGCGCGCAGCGCGCACGGCAATGCTCGCCGAAGCAGGCGCGACATGTATACTGGCGTCATCAATCATCTGAAGCAGCTTCGGGAGATCTGTAAGGAGATGCACATGGGAGCGGCAGAAACGCTTGCACGCTTCTTTCGAGCCGAGAACAGCAGGGACTGGGCGGCCTATCGCACGTTCCTGCATGAGGATGTGGCTTGGCATCTGCATGCCGAGCAGGAAACGGTGTTCCGGGGCGTCGAAGCATACCTGCGCGCCATTCAGGATGCCTACCGAGGCTCCAGCACGCAGTTCCATGTGGAAGAGCTGCACGAATCGGCTTGCGGGGAGCGGATCGCCGCCCTGCTGATCGATGATGCGGGCAAGAGGTCCTTCGAAGTGTTCGATCTCAAGGATGGCTTGATCTGGCGCGAGCATGAGTTTCTCCTGGGATGACGGTACGACAGGGCATACGTAACCGGAAGCCGCAGCCGCCTCGCAGCACCGCCCGCATCCCATGCGATTCGTACGGAGCGGCTCGGGACGACGTGGGCCGATGCGCGTACAGTCCTTGTCGAGGAGGTGGAAGATGAGCTTCATGGAAGACTTCAACCGGACGGTGGACTACATCGACGCGAGCCTGTGCACGGGCGCGGACGAACGGGAGCTGCGCCGTTTGTCGGGATATTCTCCAGCGATGTTCAGCAGGGTCTTCTCCATCTTCACGGGACTGACGCTGCAGGAGTACATCCGAGGCCGCAAGCTCACGGAAGCCGCGTTCGATCTGCGCTCATCCGGCGAGCGGGTCATCGACGTGGCGCTGCGATACGGCTTCGGATCGCCGGACTCGTTCACCGCAGCGTTCAAGGAGTTCCATGGCCGCACCCCCTCCGAAGTCAGGGACGGAAAACCCTTTCGGGTTATGTCCAAGCTGCGTCTGGCGCTGAGCGTCAAAGGAGGAGAAGAGATGAGGGTCAGCATCCAGAGAAAGCCCGGCTTTACCGTGGCGGGCCTTATGAGGAAGGGTATCGGAAGCTCGGAGTGCACGGCAACTTGGAAGGCGCTCCACAAGAGCTGGAATTACAAGAAGCTCTCTGCGCTAGGGAACGGTCAGAGCTACGGCATGTGCTTCGACGTCGAGGATCCGGGCATTTTCAACTACCTTGCAGGATACGATGCGGCGGACGGCGCGGCGGCGCGGGAGCTGGGGCTGGACGTCTACGAGGTTTCCGAGAACGAATATGCGGTCGTTACGCTCGAGGGCCCGGTGCCGGAGTGCATTCACCACGGGTGGCGGTTCATGATGGAGTCGTTCCTTCCCGAGCACGGGTATCGGCACTCGGGTGCGCCTGACTTCGAGGTGTACGGCTCCGGCGACATGTACGCACGTGACTACGAAATGGAGCTGTGGGTGCCCATCGAGAAGGCGTAGGGACTGCGTGCAGCCCAGAATCGAAGGTTCCAGCGGCGCGCCTCTGGCGTGCCTATGTGCGAAGCGCCCGCCCCGAAAGGGCGGGCGCTTCGAACTCGTGCGTTGGCGTGCAAACGCAGGCGGCCTTACTCGGCGGCCTCCTCCTTGACCTCGGGGGTCTCCTCGGCGGGAGACTCCGCGGGGACCTCGGCTGCCTTCTTCTCGTACTCGGCGGCACGCTTTGCCTTCTCGGCGGCCTTGGCCTCGGCGGCAGCCTTGCGGGCGGCCTCGGCGGCAGCGGCCTTCTCGGCCTTGGCGGCCTTGGAGGCGGCGGCGGCGTCGAGACGTGCCTGTGCGGCGGAACCGAACTTGTTGGCGAAGCGCTGGACGCGACCGCCGGTGTCGACGAGCTTCTGGGTGCCGGTGTAGAACGGGTGGCACTTATCGCACAGGTCGAGACGCATCTCGGGCTTGGTGGCGCGCGTCACCCACGTGTTGCCGCAGCTGCAGCGCACCGTGCACTCCATGTACTGGGGGTGAATTCCTTGTTTCATGGCAGGACTCCTTCTCTGTGCCCTGGTTTCCGACCAGGGCGGGGGCTTCATCTTGGTGAGCGCCAAGACAGTCAAGCTTTGGAAGTGTACCATGTTGGCAGAGCAAAGGCAATATCCTCCTGCTGGAAGACATGATGCTTCTCGCCGTGGGCGTGAACGGCGCGCACATCAGCGGGCGCGGCGCACCGACACCTGCTCGGGCACGTAGTCGGCCGCGTGCCCATCGGCATATTCCACGCAGACGCGTCCCCACATATCGATGCCCTTGAGCGTTGCCGTGCCCTGCACACGCCCGTTGGGAAACAGCACGTCGATCGTCTCCCCCACGTAGGCCAGCCGATCGAAGTACGCGCTGGCGAACGGTGCGAACGGCCCGGCAAGGGCACGTCCCGCGCGGACATCCTGCTCCCATGCATCTGCGCGGGCGCGCAGCGCCTGTTCGAGGCGCGTACGGTCGGCGTCCTGCGCAGGCGCGGCGAGCGTGATCAGAAGCCGCACGACTATGCCCTCATCGTAGCCGGCATGTGCCGTCACCTGCGCCGCTTCCGCGTCATCGATCAGCACCGTGCTCGGCCAGAGCACGGCGGCACCGGAACCGAGCTGCTCGCACAGCGTAAGCGCGGCAAGCGGAGCGAGCGCCTGCACATAGGGCATCGGCACCTGAGGATGCAGGGTGAGCTCGAAGGCCTTCTCGCTGTCCAAGGCTATTCCCACGAAAGCGGGCCGAGGTCGGAGGTGACCATGCCCACGCGCTGCTCGCGCGGCAGCACCTCCACCGGAGCGTTGGCGTACTCGAAGAAGCGCGCCGGATTGTGCATGAGGTCTTCCATGGGCAGGATCACGTAGTCGCGCTCTCCCATGCGTGCATGCGGCAAGGTGAGCTTCCTGCCGGCATGGCGCTCGCCCTCGACCCATTCGAGGTCGCAATCGATGATGCGGTCGCCGAAGCCGTCCTTCCCCGCAGGACGCACGCGGCCCAGAGCCTCCTCCACCTTGAGCAGCTCCTCGAGCAGGACGATCGGGTGCAGCTCGGTGCGGATCTCCACCACGGCGTTGGCCACCGACGACGAGATGCCGTAGGCGGGTACAGAGTCGTATGCATGGCTCGCCTGCACGACGCAGGTGAGGGGGATGCGGTCGATCAGGGAGATGGCGCGTGTCAGATTGTCCAGGCGGTCGCCCAGATTGGAGCCCAGCGAGATGAACGCCTGGCGCGGGTCCTTGCGGCTGACGGCCCAATAGGAGTTGACGGCCTGCGCGGCGGCGGCCACGTTGTGCACGCGCAGGATGCGGGCGCCTGCGGCGATGGACGAGAGCGCCACGCCGATGGTTGCGGCATCGCGCGCGACGGCGTCCTTCTCGCCCGAGACCGCACCCACGAAGCGCTTGCGCGACACGGCGCACATGAGCGGATAGCCCATCGAGGCCATGGAGCGCGTGGCGCGCTGGATGACCACGTCTTGATCGGCGTCCTTATCGAAGCCCGCGCCGGGATCGACGCAGATGCGCTCCTTGGCGATGCCCGCGCGCAGCAGGGTGCGGGCGGAGTCGCCCAGAAAGCCCATGACGTTGCGCATGATGGGAGCCTCTTCGGGAAGCGTGAAACGCTGGCTCGAGGGGACCATGCGCGGCGGCTTGGATTCGTCGAGGGTGACCTGCTTGCGCGCGGGCTTCTCCTCGAGCACGCGATCCCAGTGGCTGATGACGCAGCCGCAGGTGCTTGCGGCCGCCACCTCCACCATGGCGGGGTCGGTGAACCCGGTGACGTCGTTGATGATGGAGACGCCCAGACGTGCGCAGAGCTTGGCCACGGCGGGGTGGCGCGTGTCGATGGAGATGATGGCGTCGGGCACGGCGGCGCGCAGCTTGCGGATGACCGGCACCACGCGCTCGGCCTCCTCGTCGGGGGAGACGGGCGTGTGGCCCGGGCGCGTGGACTCGCCTCCCACATCGATGATGTCGGCCCCTTGGTCGAGCATCTGCAGGCCGTACTCGACGGCGGCCTCAACATCGAGATGCTCTCCCCCGTCGGAGAAGGAATCGGGGGTCACGTTGAGCACGCCCATGATGCGCGGGCGCGTGAGCGAAAGCTCATGGTCGCCGCACTGCCAGATTGCGTATCCCTCTTTGAGCATGGTGGTGGGGCCTTTCTCGGAGCTCGAAGCGCCGAACGGTTTCAGCTTCGTTTGCCTGGACCTATTGTAGCGCGTTCCTGCACATGCAATCAAAAATCGAACGCAGCGGCGATATCGCACGCGCACACGAGGTCTGCCTGGGCGTCTTGAGGCGTCGGCTCGAGGTTCACGATGATGAGCTCCGAGCCTTGGAAGGCGCGCACGAGACCTGCAGCAGGGTACACCACGAGCGATGTCCCGCCCACGATGAGCACATCGGCGCGGGAGATGGCGTCGATGGCTCCGAGGATGCACTGCTCGTCAAGCGACTCGCCGTAGAGCACCACATCGGGCTTGACGAGCGCCCCGCACCTCTCGCACCGGGGCACGCCCGTGGTGCCGAGGACCCACGCGGCCGAGTACGTCGCGCCGCAGCGGGTGCAGATGTTGCGGTGCACCGATCCGTGCAGCTCGAAGACCTTCTTCGAACCAGCCATCTGGTGCAGGCCGTCGATATTCTGGGTGACCACGCCGCACATCTTGCCCGCTTCCTCGAGCTGAGCCAGCTTGCGGTGCGCCTGGTTGGGCCGCGCGTCGAGCGCGATCATGCGCGAGCGGTAGAAATCGAAGAACTCCTCGGTATGGGAGACGAAGAAATCGTGTCCGAGCATCTCTTCGGGAGGATAGGCGAACTTCTGCCGGTAGAGGCCACCCGGGCTGCGGAAATCGGGAATGCCGCTCGCCGTGGAGACGCCCGCCCCGCCGAAGAAGCACACACGCTCGCTCGCATCGGTGACGCTTTTGAGCATTTGGGCGGCTTTGTGAGGATCGGTGATCGTCCGCGCCATGATGCGCCCCCTCCCGCTAGGATAGATACCGTCACTCTATCACCTGTATCGGGCATGAAAGGCTGTGCAACGGTGCGCGAGCTTGTCTGCAACGTAAACGATGTCGCCCTCGTGTTCGAGGGCGGCGGGTATCGTGCGAGCTACACGGCCGGCATGGCCAACCTGTTGCTCGACAAGGGCGTGCACTTCTCCTTTGCATGCGGCATCAGCGCGGGTGCAAGCCATGCCGTCGACTACCTCAGCCGCGATCAATGGCGCGTGAAGGCGGCGTTCACCATGCTCCCGGGCAGGACGCCCGAGTCGGGCGGCATGCGGAGCCTCCTCGCGGGCAATGGCTTCTTCAATGCCGACTACGACTATTGGGGCTGCATCGAGGACGGATATATGCCCTTCAGCTGGGCCACGTTCTCGGCCAATCCCGCCGACCTGCGCATCCAGTCGTTCGCCGCCGAGACAGGCGAGACCGTGGTATGGGGCAAGGCGGACATGACGGACACGCACACGATGGCCGACCGTGTTCGGGCCAGCTCCACGCTGCCCGGGTTCATGCACCCCATCCAGATCGACGGGCTCACCATGTACGATGGCGGACTCGGGCGCGGCGCGGGCATCCCCGTGCGGCTCGCCGAAGATGCGGGCTTCGAGCGCGTGCTCTTCGTGGCAACACGGCCGCAGGGCTACCGCAAAAAGGCGCCCACAGCGAGCGAAAAGGCCGTCTACCGTGCGCTTTCCCATGGGATGGAGCTGCTGTACGAGGCCATGCTCACGCGCAACGAGCGCTATAACGAGGAGCTCGCGCATGTGGATGAGCTCGAGCGCCAGGGACGTGCGCTCGTGATCCGCCCCGACGTCATGCCCGTCAAGAGCACCACCATCAAAACCTCCGAGCTGCTGCGCTCGTATGACATGGGATATGCGCAGGCGCAGCGCGACTGGCCGCGCGTGGAGCACTATCTGTTCGGGTAGCCCGTGCACGGCAGGTATGCCACAATGGAGCGCAGCGATCGAGCCCCTGTGGAAAGGTTTGCCATGTCTGAGCTCCGCCTCGTCTCGTGGAACGTCAACGGCCTGCGTGCCGTCCTCAAAAAGGATCCCGGCTTCGAGGATATCTTCCGCACCTTCGACGCCGATGTGTTCGCCCTGCAGGAGACCAAGCTCTCCGAAGGCCAGGTCTCGCTCGAGACGAGCGGCTACCACCAGGTGTGGAACTACGCGGAGAAAAAGGGCTATTCGGGCACGGCGGTCTTCTCCAAAGAGGAGCCGCTGCAGGTCATCCGCCAGATCGGCTGCAGCGTGGCGGACAACGAGGGCCGCGTGTGCGCGCTCGAGTTCGAGAAGTACTGGTTCGTGGACGTGTATACCCCCAATGCGCAGGACGGCTTGAAGCGCATCGACGCGCGCCTGGAGTGGGACGAGGCGTATCGCGGCTTCCTCTCCGACCTCGCGTTGCAGAAGCCGGTGGTGACCTGCGGCGACTTCAACGTTGCGCACGAGGAGATCGACCTCAAGAACCCCGGCCCCAACCGAGGCAACGCGGGATTCTCCGATGAGGAGCGCGAGAGCTTCTCAAAGCTGCTCGCGGCGGGCTTCACCGACACCTTCCGCGCACGCCATCCCGACCTTGCGGGAGCCTACAGCTGGTGGAGCTACCGCTTCAACGCGCGCGCCAACAATGCGGGGTGGCGCATCGACTACTTCCTGGTGAGCAACGACGTGGCCGATCGCGTGACGGCTGCGAGCATCTACGACGAGGTATACGGGTCCGACCACTGCCCGGTGGGGCTGTCCATCGATCTATAGCGCTGCGGCGAGCGCCGAGAGGAACGCATCGCGGCTGCGGGTGACCACGAGCTCCTCGGGGAACCCGATCTCGTCGAGCAGGCTCTCAACGGTATCGAGCTTGCCCACGTCGTAGGAGATGTGGGCATCGGATGACGTGACCACCTGCACGCCAAGCTCGGCGCAGCGCTCGGCGATGGCGCGGCAGCGCTCTGGGCTCCTGCCATAGTCGCCCGTCAGGCTATGCTCGTTGATCTCGATGCATTTTCCCAGCTCACGAGCATGAAGAAGAATCTTGTCCACATCTATGTCGAGTCCGGTGCGGCCGATGTGCCCCAAGATGAAGACCCGGGGGTCGTCGAGCGCGCCAAGATATGCCTGCGTCACCTGCGCCTGCGTGGCATCCTTGGCGAAGGTCTTATCGTGGACGCTCGCGATGACGTAGTCGCAGTCTTTGAGCACGATGTCCTTGAGTGTGCGCGGATCCTTGAGGGCACGGCCGCTGAAATGGTGGTCCACCATGATGTCGTGGCCGAAGAGATGCCCCTCCAAATCCACGATGTCGGCCTCGGCGCCGTGGCAGAGATAGACGCCGTCCACCTCGCGCGGCCACACGGAGAAGTTCTGATAGTACTGGAAGTTGCGCGGGTCATCCTCGGGCCAGAGCATGACGCTGTAGTGTTCGGTTGTGCCCAGCAGCTCGAGACCCCGCGCCGCCGCAGCGCGGATGTTCTCCTCCAGCGTGGAGTACGCATGGCGCGAGAAGAGCGTATGGGTATGCGGATCGCAGAGCAGCTGCATGGATTCTCCTATCGATAGCTCGCGGCGAGGGCCTCCCACGCGGGAGCCGAACGGTCGATGGTGTCGCGGCTCACGCAGGTGCCGGCGCGCACCCAGCCGGGCACGCCGAAGCTGTCGGACGGCACCACCATGAGCTCGAGCGTGCGCGCGCGGTCCGAGAAGGCCTGCGCATCGGGTTCGAGTGCCCGGATCCACAGGTAGAACGCTCCATGCGGCATGACGTATTCGAATCCGCACGCATCGAGGATGGCGGTGAGGGCGGCAAGGTTCTCCTCGTAGGCTGCCACGTTGGCGGGCACATCGACGCATGCGGCGACGACGCGCTGGAATAGTGCGGGGGCGCATACGAAGCCAAGCTTGCGGCCGGCTCCGGCGATGGCTGCAAACATGCGGTCGTGCTCGGGGAACGCGGGCGGCACGAGCACCCAGCCGATGCGCTCGCCCGGCAGCGAGAGCGATTTGGAGTACGAGTAGCACACGAGCGTGCGCTCGTAGAGCGCGGGGATCCAGGGAACCTCGGCGCCGTATACGAGCTCGCGGTAGGGCTCGTCGGCGATGAGGACGATATCGTGCGGACGTGTGGCGGCTGCAAGCTGCGCGAGCACCTCGGCGCCGTACACGGCGCCCGTGGGGTTGTTGGGGCTGTTGACGATGAGGGCGCGCGTGCGCGGCGTGATGGCCCGCTCGACGGCGGCGATATCGGGCTGGCAGGTGCTCTCGTCCACGAGCACCTCGACGCACACGCCGCCGGCGCTCTCGATCCACACGCGGTACTCGGGAAAGTACGGGGCGAGCACAATGACCTCGTCGCCGGGGTTGAGCAGGGCGTTCAGGCAGATGGAAACGCATGCGGCCGCCCCGCAGGCGAGGTAGGTGCCCTCTGCATCGGCGGCGTCGTCGCCAAAGCGGCGGCACAGCGATGCGGCGATCGCGGCGCGCGCCTCGGGCAGGCCGGCGGCGGGCGTGTAGCCGTGAAGCTGGGTTGCCGGCAGCGTGAGGGCGCGGGCGATGGCCGTACGCACCTCGTCCGGAGCGGGGATGGAAGGGTTGCCCAGCGAGAAGTCGTATACGTTCTCGGCCCCGATCTGCGCCTTGCGCGCTGCCGCGTAGGCCGCGAGCTCGCGGATCGATGATTTGGTTGCCCCGTATGCGTAGCTCTGCTCGTTCATGATGCGCTCCTCACGGTCCGGTTGCTGCCATTGTAGACGTGCCCACGCGTGCAGGCACGTTTCGTAACGCAGCTGTGAGGTTTGCACACTCTAGAGCGTTCGCTCCCACACATCGTCGATGAGGCGCATCTCGGCGAAGCCGATGCGATGGCGCTCCTTGAGCCACACGAAGAACTCCTCGGGCGTACGGGTGGGAACGAGGCCGTTCGCAAGACCCTTGTCACGAGTGATGATGACATCGGCGCCCACGCCCATGGCGCAGCTCAGAATCAGAGCATCCTCGTAGTCGGCGACATCGGAGGCGAGCGCGCGGCGCATATCCTGCTCGGTTGCACTGGCAACATGAATCTGCTCGAGCAGGGCGGCCATCGCCTCTTTGGCCCTGACGCTTCTGGATTTCCTGCCGCCCTCCGTCAGGATATAGAAGAGGTCCGTGCTTTGCTGGGCGCTCATCCAAAGATCGTATACGCCCATATACGCAAAGGTCATCAGCCTGCGGGCGGATTTGAAGAACCCATCGCGTTTGCCGAGATAATCGAGAAGCACATTGGTGTCGACAAAGACGTGGATCACGCGCCATCATCCCCGCCATCGAACACGATGCCGTACCTGCCGGCGATGCGCAGTGCCCGCGCCTCTTCGATGCCGATGCCCTTCCATTCCTCGCTGAGCGCGACGTAAGGAAACGAGTCCGCCCATGCCTCGGCCTCGGCATAGAGCTGCTCGGGAGTCTTCTCTTGCCCCTCCCCCATCTCGAACGGCACCTTCCGTGTGGCGATGAGCAGATCGAACAGCTCGTTGATGACCTGCGACGCCGTGAGCCCGAGCTCCTTGAGCACCTGGGCGGCGGCTTCCTTCTTCCCCTGCGGCATACGTGCAGTGACCATGGCGTCCATACGTTGCCCCTATCTGTTGTACGTACAACAGATGCTACAGGCACGCTGGGCGCCTGTCAACCGCACGATGACGATGCGGGCCCGCAGGCCCGCATCGCCGTGCTCGTCTTTACGCATCCGGCTGCTCCCCGGCCGCATGCGCCTCGGCGGCATCCTGCCCGGCCAGATATTCTTCCCAACGGTCGTCGAGCAGGGCCTCGACCTCGGCGCCCTCCACGGTCTCGCGCTCGAGCAGCACCTCGGCCATGGTGGCCATCTGGCCGCGGCGCGCTTCGAGGATCTCGCGGGCGCGCTGATGGGCGGCGCGCATGATGCGCTCCACCTCGTCATCGATGCGCTTTGCGGTCTCGGCGGAGTAATCCTGGCGATTGGCGTAGTCGCGGCCGAGGAAGACCTCGTGCTGGGCCTCGCCGAACACCTGCGCGCCCAGCGCCTCGGTCATGCCGTAGCGCGTGACCATCTCGCGCGCATGCTTGGTCGCGCGCTCGAGGTCGTTGCTCGCCCCGGTGGTGATATCGTCGCAGAAGAGCTCCTCGGCCGTGCGTCCGCCCAAGAAGACGGCGATCTCGTCGAGGATCTGTTCGCGCGACTTGAGGAATCGGTCCTCTTCGGGGAGCTGCATCGTATAGCCCAGGGCGCGTCCGCGCGAGATGATCGAGATCTTGTGCACGGGATCCGAGTTGGCGAGCACATGCCCCACGAGAGCGTGGCCGCTCTCGTGGAAGGCGATGGTGCGGCGCTCCTTCTCGGTGATGATGCGGCTCTTGCGCTCGGGACCGGCGATCACGCGTTCCATGGCCTCTTCGACCTCGTCTTTGGATATCTTGGCCTTGCGCCTGCGTGCGGCGAGCAGCGCCGACTCGTTCACGAGGTTCGCGAGGTCGGCGCCCGTGAATCCGGAGGTCAGGCGCGCAAGGCGCGAGAAGTCGATATCGTCTTCGAAGGGCTTCCCCTTGGCATGCACCTGGAGGATCTTCTCGCGGCCGCCCACGTCGGGACGGTCCACCGTGATCTGACGGTCGAAACGTCCCGGGCGCAGCAGCGCCGGGTCGAGGATGTCGGGACGGTTGGTGGCGGCGATGAGGATGGTGGAGCTGTTCTCCTCGAAGCCGTCCATCTCGACGAGCAGCTGGTTGAGGGTCTGCTCGCGCTCGTCGTGGCCGCCGCCCACGCCGGCTCCGCGCTGGCGTCCCACGGCATCGATCTCATCGATGAACACGATGGACGGCGCCGCTTCCTTGGCCTCGCGGAACAGATCGCGCACGCGGCTCGCGCCCACGCCCACGAACATCTCCACGAAGTCGGAACCCGAGATGGAGAAGAACGGCACGCCCGCCTCGCCGGCGACGGCCTTGGCGAGCAGCGTCTTGCCCGTTCCCGGAGGGCCGACGAGCAGCACGCCGCGCGGGATCTTCGCCCCCATCTTGAGGTAGCGGTCGGGCTCGGCGAGGAAGTCCTTGATCTCCTCGAGCTCCTCCACGGCCTCGTCGATGCCCGCCACGTCGGCGAACTTGGTGGCGGGACGGGTCTGGGCGCTCGTGCGCGCCTTCGATTTGGAGAAGTCCATCTGCCGGTTGTTCTGCTCGCTGATACGCCGCATATAGAAGATGAACACGCCCACCAGAAGCAGCGTGGGCACCACGGAGGTGATGAAGCCCTGCAGCAGGCCGCCCGAGGCGGTATCCACCTTGAAGGTTATCTCGGGGTGCGCCTGCATGAGCTCCTGCAGGCTGTCGTTGCCCACGTAGGAGCTTTCGAAGTCGTCGAGGTTATCTTCGGTCTGCTTCTCGCCCTCATCCCAGTACCTGCCCCTGAGGCTGCCGTCGGAGACCTTGTAGGTGACTTCCTGCACGCGCTCGTCATTGACGGCCTGCACGAACTCGTTGGTGGCGAGCGTGGTCACCTGCCGGGACAGGCCGAAGAGGCCGCCGGTACCGGGCGAGGTGAAGAGGTAGATCATGATCAGGGCCCCGATGAGCAGGGGCAGCAGGGATTGCCGGGGGTCGGGACGGAACGGGCCTCCGGGGCGGCGGGGATCGTCACCGTTCGGGTTGCGGTCGAAGTTGTAGTTGGGATCTGGCACAAAGAGCTCCTAACGGCGCTAAGCGCACCTACGAATAGATCTCGGGCTTGAGGACGCCCACGTACGGGAGGTTGCGGTAGCGCTCGGCATAGTCGAGGCCGTAACCCACGACGAACTCGTTGGGCACGTGGCAGCCCACGTACTTGGGCGTGACGGGCGGGGTGTAGCCGGCGATGTCTTTAACGGCGAAGGCGCAGACCTCGATGGATGCGGGGCCGCGCGAGCCGAGCATCTCGATGAGGTTCGACAGCGTGAGGCCGGAGTCGAGGATGTCCTCGGCGATGATGACATGGCGGTCGCGGATGTTGGTCTCGAGGTCTTTGAGGATGCGCACGGTGCCCGATGACGTGGTGCCGCTTCCGTAGGACGACGTGGCCATGAAGTCGATGGACATGGGGCAGCTGATGCTGCGCATGAGATCGGCCGTGAACACCACGGCCCCGCGCAGAACTGCAACTAGGAGCGGGTTCTTTCCAGCGTAATCGGCGCTGATCTCCTTGCCGAGCCGTGCGCAGATCTCGCGGATCTCGTCCTCGCCGATAAGGATGCGCTCTACGTCGGGATGGATGGTCTGCATGATCTTCTCCTGATTCCTCGTGCCTACTCCGCCGACAACAGACTCAATTCTAGCAGGTGCTTGGTGCGCGACGTGCACTTGGCGCGCTCGTCTATGCGGATTCCGGCAACCCACACAACGTTGCCGCGCACGTCCGTGCGCACGATGGGCGTGCGCTCGCGCTCTAGCTTGGGGATCTGCGCCTCGCTGAGCAGATCGGCGAGCTTCTTGGACTGGCCGTGCATGCCCAGCGGGCACACGATATCGCCGGGGCGGAGCGCATCGACCCAGAGGCGTCCGCCCAGCGTGCCATCGATGCCGCATGCCTGGGCGTCGAGCAGCACCGAGCGCTGATCCCATTCGTGCGCGTGCCCTCGGGCGAGCATGACCGGATCCGCGCCATGCTCCACCTCGATGATGCGCGCGGAAAGCCTGCCGCCTTGGGGAATCTCCAGGCTGCCGGGCACCTCGAGCCATGCGGCAACGCGGCTGGCGTCTGCGCTGCGGGCGCGCAGAAAGAGCAGGCCGTGCTCCACGCGCACATCCACCCCCATGGGAAGGGTCACGGAACCCGCGCCTGCGGAGACGAGCTCGAGCACGCGGTTGATGTGCCGCGCTTCGAGACGTGCCTCGGCCTCCACCCACAGCAGCGCCATGCGTACCGCGCGGCGCGCCAGGGCGACCTCGCTCGCCGCGAGGCGCGCTGCGTCCAGGGCGAGAAGCCCGCTCTCCTGCCTGCGCGTGAGGTCGTGGAACAGGCGCGAGGCGAGCGACCCCATGAAGGCATCCTCATCGGAGAGGATGTCGCATGTGGACGCGAGGCTCGCCACGGTGCGCGGGTTGCGGCGCTCCACCACGGGCAGCAGCTTGTGACGCACGTAGGCGCGCAGGTAGCGCGTGTCGCGGTTGGTTTCGTCCTCGCGCCATACGATGCCGCGCATGCGCAGGTATTCGCAGAGATCGTCGTGGGTTTTGTCGAGCAGCGGGCGCACGATGCGGTTGCGGCGGCGCGGGATCGATGAGAGCCCGGAGGCGCCGCTGCCCCGGATGGCGTTCATGAAGAAGGTCTCGGCACGGTCGTTCGCGGTGTGCGCCACGCAGATGCGCGCGGCCGAGCGGGGCGTGCCGAGCTGCTCCGAAAGCTCGTTGGCGAGGGCTGTCGCTGCGGCGTAGCGCGCCTCGCGACCGGCATTCTCCACGTTATCGCCGTTGAGCGCAGCCCGAGCCGCCACGTCGACGCGCTCCACCGTGCAGGGGATGCCGTATTCCTCGGCGAGGGAGCGCACGAACTCCTCGTCCTCATCGGCCTCGAGGCCCCGCAGCTGATGGTTGACGTGGAGCACGTGCAGCCGCTCGCGGGCGATGCGGGAGCAGCCGCGCCCATCGTCGATGTCGAGGGTTGAGGTGGCCGCCATCACGAGCAGCGCCGTCGAATCGGCGCCGCCCGAAACCATGAGCACCACGGGCGCGCGCAGCTCGTCGTTGGACGCGCCGCTGGGCCGCTCGAAGGGGCTTCTCCCCGTTGGATATCTCCGGCTGACCGTTGGCATCTCCGCTCCTTGTTCGGTTGCTCTATTGTTGCACACCGCTCGGCCGTCCGCGCGCGGTGCTATGCTGTTTTGCATGGACGCGCGTATCCACCTTCACATATTGGCAAGCGGCTCAAAGGGAAACGCATGCGTGGTCGAGGGACCCGAGGGCTCCGTGCTCATCGACTGCGGCATCTCGCGCCGCGCGCTCTTCGCACGCGCCGCCGAGCTGGGCGTCGATATGGACCGCGTGCAGGCGCTGCTGCTCACGCACGAGCACTCGGACCACGTTTCGGGCGTCACGGTGTTCTGCTCCACGTTCGCGGGCACGCTCCATGCCACGGCGGGCACGATCGCGGCACGAAGCTACCTGGCGGGCCTGCCGTTCTCGCTCGTTGCGCCCGGCGACGCGCTCGAGATCGCGGGCATGCGCGTGAACGTGTTCTCCACGAGCCACGACGTTGCGGATCCGGTGGGCTACAGCTTTTCGTGCGACGGCGACCGCGTGGGCTACTGCACCGATACGGGCGTGCTCACCGATGCGGCGCGCGAGGAGCTCGCGGGCTGCCGTGTTCTAGCGCTCGAGAGCAACCATGATGTGGGGATGCTCAAAAGAGGCCCATACCCCGCATTCCTGCAGGCGCGGATCCTCGGAAGCGGCGGCCATCTCTCCAACGACCAAGCCGCCGCCGAGCTCGACCAGCTGGTCACACGCGACACCGAGACCGTGGTCGCCATGCACCTCTCCGATAAGAACAACCGGCCGAGCATCGCTGTGAGGACGCTTGCCGAAGCGGTGGGCGCCGAAGCCGCCAACAGCACCTTCACCGAGGCGCGCACCCCTGACGGCACCCTCTCCATCTGCGCGGCTGCTCAGGCACACCCCTTGAGCGTGTGGTAGACGCGGAGCACCGCCCAAACGTGCGATCTTTCCAAAAAAACCGTTGACAGCTATCACGGTCGACGATATATTATGTACAGCGTTATAACGTCATACGGTATATCGGCATCTGAAATGGAAAGGAGACGGCATGGGCAGGCACGACGACCCCGGCGCGCTGAGCGAGCCGACCTTCTACATCCT